>Ga0080064_1000683_pt1 | contig 83129 bp, 96 predicted proteins | sample Subgrocontami54m_FD_69260 | JGI IMG/M metagenome (GOLD analysis project Ga0080064, IMG submission 69260) | Subsurface groundwater microbial communities from S. Glens Falls, New York, USA - GMW46 contaminated, 5.4 m (SPADES assembly) (version 2) ... | reverse complement strand
GGGCTCAGAGGGTATTTTGGCTTCCGGTTAACTTCGTGAATAAGAAAAAACTTCTAGAATATAAACGCACCACCGGTCATCGCTCGCTATGCTCGCTCAAGACCGGTAAGGAAAACTTATTTTAGCACTTTAACCTATCACAAAAATCTCTATCAACAAAATCCAAGCTACTGAAGGAAAAACCTTATTTACTATTGTTTTTAATCTGCTCAGCAATCCATTGTTTTGTCCTTTCCAATCCTTCATCAAAAGTTACTGACTCTTTGAATCCTAATTGTTCTATTTTTTTAGTGTTAGGTATTGGTTTAAGATTCTCTCCTAATCTTGGAGCCATAAATTCTGGTTTCATCCCATTTGACCCATAGCGGTTTATTACCGTGTTCGCCAATTGTAGTACACTAACTCTATTCCTTGAAGCTATATTGTAATCCTGACCGATAGAATTATTATTTTTATATAAGATTAAATTAGCATCCACCACATCATCAACCAATGTAAAACATCTGATTGCTTCGCCGGTGCCGCATACCTGCGGTGGTAAACCTTTAAGGGCTCTAGATAAAAAAATACCTACCACTCCCGCTTCACCTGTAAAATCCTGTCTTGGTCCAAAGACATGGAAGTAACGCAAGACCGTAGCTTTAATTCCATAAAGTCGATGATATAATAAAAAATATTTTTCTGCGGCTAATTTGCTTATGCCATAAACAGTAGAGGGATTCATGGGATCAATTTCTTCGAATGGCTTATCGCTGCTGCCAAAAACAGAACCAGTAGATGCATGTATTATTCTTGCATTACTTCCGCTTTTTCTCAGGATTTCTGCAATATTGAAATTTCCAACCACATTTGTTTGAACGTCAATAGTCGGATCTTTTAAGCTAACCACTAATTTTGAAGCCGCTTCATTGAAGATTATATCACTTTCCTCAACTAGCGGTTTTATCTCCCCATAATCCTTAATATCCCCTCGAACAAATTTGAATCGCGGGGTATTCAGATGTTTAATATTACCTAAACTATTATTAGTACCGATTAGATTATCATAACAGATTACTTTTTCTGCACCTAATTCTAATGCTTTATCAACGATATGGCTGCCAATAAAACCAGCTCCTCCGGTTACCAGTACCACTTTATTTTTGAACAATTCTTTATTCATTTTTTTTATATCCAGATTTATTTTTATTCATATTCATTTATTCAATCTTTATCCATCTACGCTTCTTAAAAATTCATTAATTTTATCTGCTACATATCTAATTTGTTCTTCACTCAATTCAGGAAACATAGGCAAAGAAATTATTTCCTTAGTTACGCGCTCAGCGACAGGGAAGTCTCCTTCCTTATACCTTAAATAAGCGTAAGCCGGCTGTAGATGTAGAGGGATAGGATAATTTATCCCAGAGCTGATTCCATTTTCTTTTAAGAAAGAGATTAGTAGTTCCCTATCTTTAACTCTGACTACATATTGGTGATAAACATGTTTGTGATTTGCTGGAACACTTGGTAAAATAATTTTTGATGAACTTAAGTACTTATCGTACAACTGTGCATTTTTAATTCTTTGTTGGTTCCACCCGTTAAGATATTGTAACTTCACTTTGAGTACTGCTGCTTGAATACTGTCTAATCTTTCATTGTACCCCTCTACATCAGAACGATATTTCTCTCCATGTTTTCGGCCATGGTTTCGTAGCATTCTTATCTTTTCGGCAATTTGATCATTATTGGTGATTACTGCTCCTGCATCACCGAAAGCACCAAGGTTCTTTCCTGGAAAGAAACTAAATGTTGCTGCATCTCCATAAAATCCGGGAGGGTTATTGTTGTACAGCGCGCCATGCGCTTGTGCGGAATCTTCAATTATTTTTAGATTATATTTATCAGCAATTTCCCGTATCTTTCTCATATCGCACATTAAGCCATTGAGATGAACTGCAACGATAGCTTTAGTATTTTCTGTTATTGCGGCTTCTATTTTGGTAACATCAATTAAGTGAGTTTTCTCCTCAATGTCCACAAACTTTATCTTTGCGCCAACTTTTGAGATAGCTTCAGTAGTGGCTATAAAGGTATGAGGGGTAGTGATTACCTCATCTCTCTCACTAATGCCACAAGCTTCTAAGGTTAAAGAAATTGCACTAGTGCCATTACTTACTCCGATAGCATGCTTAACTTGACAGAATTCAGCAAAATCTTTCTCGAAATTATGAACTTCGTCTGACATGATGAATGAGCAATTGTCAATGACCTTCTTAACTGCTGCATCTAACTCATCTCGTATTTTGGCATGTTGTAATTTTAAATCTGCTAAGGGTATTTTCATTGCACTAACTTCTTTTTGAACATTAGAAGAATTAGAAAGATATCGTACAATCCTTGCTGGATTTCCAGCCACGATACAATTATCAGGAACATCCTTTGTTACCACCGCTCCGGCTCCAACTAGAGAATTCTCTCCGATAGTGACTGGCATCAGAGTAACATTGCTGCCAATAACTGCATTTTTTTTAATTAGGGTAGGTTTCCAACCTTGATCTGATCCAGTCCTTCTCTTAGAAGGTGGATATAAATCATTCACAGTCATAACCCCATGACCAATAAAAACATTATTTTCTATTGTGACTAAAGAACAAATAAATGAATGGGAAGAAATGACTACGTTATCTCCTATTTTAGTATTACTTTGGACTTCCACATACGACCCGATTTTAGTATTTTTTCCGATTTTGGTCCCGTATACATTTGCGAATTCCCAAATCTGCGAGCCTTCTCCAATGATTGAATCCTTAACCAGCGCCGTATTTGAAATTTTTATATCATTCATATTTTCATCATCACATATCCTCATTCAATGGTATGGACCTCGTTATTTTGTGCAGATTTTATGGCTAACATACACATTTTAGTAGTAAGGACATTTTCTGCGGAAAGATTTAAGCTTACCTCTTCACCAATATTTTTTTTGTTGCAGAGATGGACAAAGTATTTCAATTCCTCAAACAAAGGTTGATTCTTTCCCACTTGCGGATCGCGGAATGTTTCCTTCTTTTCAGTCTTATCCTCCTCAACAATCAACGGATGCCGTTCGATGACTTGATCCAAAAAATCAAGGTAGATCTTTTCTTTGGAGCCGATGATCCACATATCCCTTTTCTTTAAAGGATGGCAGCAGCTGACTTCAAGATGTGCGCTGAAATTGCCATAATCGATGGTTATAAAAGAAGAATCTTCATGATGTTTAGAGATCAGATGAGAATTTCTAGCATAGATCTTTTGTGGATTTTCCTCAAGCAAGACATTCAGAAAATCGATGAGATGGACCGCCAGGTTGAAAATCACCCCAGAATCTTTACGTGGTGGAACAGTAGAATGAATATATCTTCCAGAGATATAATGGATCTCTCCTATTTCTGATAACAATTCTTTGACCCTATTCATCAAAGGATTAAACCGAAAAACATATCCTACTGAAAGAATCGCTTTCTTTTCATCAGCAATATGTACTAATTCCTGCGCCTGTTGATGATCAAAGCATAGTGGTTTCTCTACAAAAACATGCTTTCCTTGCAGAAGACAAACCTTAGCGATTTCATAATGGAAGTTAGTAGGAGTGACTACGCTTACCGCATCAACATGCTGAAGCATATCCTGATAATTTTTAAAGAAGGGGATACCATGTTTCGCCGCTAACTCGCTCTTACTTTCATCTAAATCTGCTAGTCCTGCCAGATGGCAGGATGATATCTTTGATAGATCGCGAAGATGATTTTCACCCCATTTTCCAGATCCGATAATCCCGATCCTAACCACAACCTCTCATCTGCATAATTCATTTAAATAGATTATGATTCTGAGATATCATATTTATAGATAGTCACTCCGATAAATTTCTTCTCTTCTTTTGATTCGTACAAGGAGCCGAGCTGTGATTTGAAATAATCTCCCGTGTGGTAGTTATGGCTCAAGAGCAAATAAGCGTTCCTTTTCCCAATAGTTCTTTCAAATAAAAGATGATTATCCTCGCTCGGAACTATCAGACGGACTTCCTCAATATTGCCGGAATAATAATAATCAAAACATTGCTTAGTGATGGTAGCGCGATGAAGGAATAAGACATCTGCAGGAGAAGCTTCTGCTTGGATGTACTCTGCTGCTTCACGAAATTGTTCCTTGGAATCAATTCGATAATAATTGTACAGCTCAAATGAAGCGCTTACCACTAAAAGAATAAAAAGAAGGTTAGCAAGATGATTTTTGTTCATATTTAGCAAAACTTTAGAGAGAATTATGTAAAATAGTGGAAGTGCAAAAAAAACAAATCTGATTATACCAACGGAAGAAAAAAAGTAATTGCTTAAGAGGAGGTCTATAATAACAAAAGTAAGTATCAAAAGGAACAATATTATATCTTTGGAAAAAAAAGAGAAGATACTATTGATGCCTCTAAAAAAATTCTTAAGGTCAATCTTGTTGATTAAGATTAGATAAAAAGATACAAAGCACAAAAAGGTAAGAAAAATAATAGCGATTAAAACAAAAGGAAGCAGATTAAATCCCATTTTTTCAATAAGTTTCACGCCAAGAAAACTATAGAGCAGAGGCAACTGGTAAAATACTAATATTTTTAGCCAAGGCAGATACAATAGAAAGATGACCGTTAATGCTAAGATGAACCGTGAAGTAAATTCCTTATTCTGAAAAAAAAGATCAGTAATGTCTAACGGATTCTGCTTGACTGCATAACCTAAAGAGTAAAATACAATATAAAATAAGAGGATCGCAAAACCGATGATATGGGTGTACAATAACAAAGTTGTAGAGATAGAAAAAAATACCAAATTAAAGTAAGATGGTCTTTCTAAGAATTTAATAAAATAAAACAAAGATAGCAGGAAAAAAGCTGCGAACATGCTGTACATCTTCGCTTCCTGTGAATAAAGTATGGAAGTGTAAGAGATGCTCACGAAGAAAGCGGCGAGAAGCCCTTCCTTCCAGGAAAATAGTTTTTTGCCTAATATAAAAGTAAGATAAACGGAAAGCACCCCAAAGAAAACCGATAACATCCGTAAAATCACCTCACCAGAACCAAAATGATCAATCAACAGATGTTGAGGAAGATAATATCCGATAGGATGAACATCTTTCTTAAGAGTCTCTACCAACTGATTTACTGGCTTTGAGGCATAATCCAGCGTAAAACATTCATCCAGCCACAGACTCTCTTCTCCTAGATTGTAAAGCCGCAGAAAAGCTGCTCCTAGGAGAATTACTGCAAGCAGCACCGTCATTACCAGTTTACCGCGAAAATCTTTCTTCATGATCATGATCGTTTAGGAACCGCTTTAAAAGATTTCTGAAAGAAGAACCTTAAAGAAATAACTAAACAGGATAAAGCTGAGATTCATAAACTATTTAAGCTCAATGCTGAAGGCAAAGATATGCAAAAAAGTACTAAACAGAACATTATCATTTCTATCCCTGCTTATAACGAAGAAAAGGATATCGGCAGAACAATCAGTGAAATCAGAGAAGTGATGGATTCAACAGATTATGATTATAAAATATTAGTATTGGACGACGGAAGCAAGGATAATACCGTCCGCGTCGCTGAAGAGCATGGGGCGATTGTAGTCTCGCACCGGCGTAATAAAGGATTAGCTGAAACCTTCCGTTCGGAGATGAAGGAATGTTTGCGACGAAATGCTGACATCATTGTTCACACTGATGCTGATGGACAGTACGATCCTACCAGAATACCGCAACTGATAGGCAGAGTACAAGAAGGATATGATTTAGTTCTGGGAAGCAGATTTCGTGGAAGGATACAGCATATGCCTTTCACCAAAAGATTTGGGAACATCCTTTTTTCTAAGGTTTTAAGCTCGTTGACCAAAATGAGAATTACCGATTCCACCACTGGATTTAGAGCTTTCACCTCAGAAATAGCTCGAGAGATAGATTTTATCAACACCTTTACCTATACTCAAGAACAGATTATTAAAGCTGCAAAACAAGGTTTTAAAATCTCGGAAATCCCAGTAAATACAAGAAGGACCAGGAAAAGCAGGCTTTTCAAAAGCCCATTGCAATATGCGGTCAAGGCTTGGATCAACATATTTAGAATCTACCGAAATTACGAACCACTGCAATTTTTCGGAAAAATTGGATTGTCTTTCTTCGGCATTGGCGTTTTCTTAGGAATCTGGTTAGTATACCGGTTTATCACTTTAGGTAATGTAGGAAGACTCCCTACCACCGTATTAAGCGCCCTGTTTATGTTAGTAGGGATACAGATCATTCTTTTTGGCTTTTTAGCTGATATGATTAATAATAGAAAAGTATGATTGTTTTATCCCCACTTATTTTTGCATTATTCCTTCATCATCAGCTTTTTGCAACATTTTGAGAGTAGTAGCTAACTTCATAATCATCTCTACTGTATGTAATACTGCATAACTGGCTAAACCAATCAGAGGCTGATTTATCAAAATAGTAAAAAACAACAGATTGAGTGGATGTTCTATGCGTACGAAACTAAATACAAAAATAGTTAATTTTCCTCTCTTTCGTGGATTCAACTGAGTCATTATTCCTGCTACTCTATCGCGTAATTCAGGTTTATAGGAGATCAGATTCAGATTGAACAGTTTCGCAAATATGAAAGCGCCCACCATCACTCCACCTAAGTACAAAGAAAGGATGTTATGGGTCATTCTAAATGTACCGATGGTTAATCCAGAAAGAATTGCCGTAATAGTGATATGATGCGATATCTGTTCCATATACTGACCCTTCAAAGTATGTTTATTGCGGTATCGTGCCAGATTCCCATCAACACTATCAAAAAAAATACCAAAATGAAAAATGATTATTCCCATAAGCATCCATTTGTATTTTCCAACCGAGAGCATTACCCCGCCAACCAAACCTAAAAACAACCAGAACATGGTGACCTGATTAGAAGTAATTCTGGTATTAATTAAAGGCTTGGTAAAATAAAAACCTACTTCATGCGTTAACCGGTGTAAAGAACTCCAATATTCCTTTTTGCATCTTTCCCTAATTTCTTTTATTGTAACCATAGTTAGTTGTTCTCAAAGTTTTTTTATTTTATCAAACAAATCCGGATTATTGAGATTTTTTATCATTTCGTCTTTTTTATTTATATAATACCACATTACCATTGCATCTTGTTCTGGAGTAGGACTTTCAGAATTGTCATAAAAAACGGCATCCCTAGCTCTGGTTAAAGGGCTTAATTTTCTGGTAAGATCACGTTCATCAATATCTTCAATTATCTTGCGTGCTTGTTCAGAAGTATATTTTATTTTTTCTTCAGCAGACATCACTTTGAAGAACCTCTTTATTTTTATCTCCATCGAAGCATCTAAAAAGAATTTCCAATCTGCGTCAGGAAAAACTGTAGATCCGGTATCTCGACCTTCAACCACAAAATTGCCTTGGCTGGCAATTGCCCGCTGAAGCTGCAGAAGTTTTTCCCTAACCATAGGGAAACTGGCTATTTTTGAGGATAAAGAAACAACTTCTGCTACACCTATCTGCTCAGCCACATCTTCATTATTCAAGAATAAGTGAGTTTGCCCTTGAACATCCCTAAATTCTAGGGTGACAGTTTTAATTGCAGCAACAATATCTTTTTCTTCCACTAATCTCTTGCTCTTCGCAAAATAGGCAATTCCCCGAAACATTGCCCCAGTATTTAGGTATTGATACCCTAACAATTTAGCCAGAGCTTTCGCCGCAGTCGATTTTCCAGTACAAGAAGAACCATCTATACAAATAATCATTTTTTCACAGTCCAACTAATAAAGAGACATTTAAGAAACTTATGGAAGAGAAGCACAGTGCTATTTTCTGAGTGATTTTTCTATGATTTGCCATACATTTTCTGCAATATTTTATGATGATGGTGAAAAATCTAAAGTTATACTGTTATAAAATTTAGGTCTGGTGTAGATACGCTTTTGGATCAATCAACTTTCCTAGAGCTGAGTCCAATCCCTGCCGCCCGGTATGCTTTTCTGGATTTCGGTCATAAGCGGTCTTATTTAAATGCATTGTTCTTTCAGTAACATATGCTTCAAATTCATCTGGTCCTGAGAAACCATTTACCTGAATTAAAGAATTTCTAAACATCATCTGGCTGGCATCCCTACCTGGCCACCAGAGATTATGTTTCATTACATCTCTATAAATAGGAGTTCCCGGAAGAGGATTAAGAATTGCAATGGAATAACTATCTGCTCCACTCTCTTCAGCAAATTTTAAAGTATCCTCTATCTGCTCGTACGTTTCTCCTGGGAAACCTACAATCCAGAAAGTATGGGCAATCATTCCAGCATCTTTTGCATTTTGAATTGCCGGCCTTATGGCTTCGAGTTTTAATCTTTTGTCAATTAGGTTATCAAGGACATGCTGAACCCCACTTTCACAGGCAATGCTGATCTGATAACAACCGGAATCTTTCATCATCTTGAACATATCTAATTGTTTACCACCATGAGTAAAATCCTTGTTTTGATGATAATTAGCTTTAATACCATTTGGTGTACACCAAGGTAAACCTAACTTTTCAAATTCTGCGCAAAGCTTTCGGAGAGGCAATATGTTTGCAGTAAGACTATCATCCTCCATTTGAATTTCTCCCACCCTATAAACTTCTACTCCTTCTGTAAGCTCCGCAACAATACTTTCCATATCTCTCCATCTCATCTCCTGCCCCCAAAGAGAAGGAGTAGTACAAAACTTACACTTCTCCGGACATCCTCGTGATGCCATAACGCTAAGCACTCTATTTGACTTAGACTTTGCTGAGTGAAAAGCCCCTATCTTAAAATACTCTTCCATATGTGCCAAATCACGGGCAGGAAGAGGTAAAGTTTTTATATCTACCTTTCCAGGTTTTGGATTTATGTTATAATCACCGCTCTTTCTCATTACTAACCCCGGAATTGCTGAAATATCCTTTCCATTAATAATAGCATCAGCTAACATAGGCCAAGCTAAATCAACTTCTCCCCTCATGATACAATCAACATCTGGATTTTCTAAACTTGCCAATCGGGTAGGCATATTAGAATCTGAAACTCCCCTGGCATACAATACATCCTCTATCTCATTAGAAACATAATTACCTCCCAATACTACCTTTATTTGGGGATTAACTTCTTTTACAATTTTGGCTATGCCGTGAGCAGATTCCATTAAATTTGAGAATAAAGCTGAAATTCCCACAACATCTGGTTGATATTCACCAATAACTCTTGCAATATCTGCATCATTTTGCCCTATTACAACTGTCCTACCATCTTGCTGAATTCTTTGATTGTTCCAATCTGCTAACGCTGTATCATGAATCCTAACATCATGCCCATACTGATTTCTTATCACATTTGCCGCAATCATTGGCCCAAGAGGAGGCTGAATCCTATTGACTCCATCTTTCATGCCATTTAAATTTGGAGTTACTAACAAAACTCGCCCTTTTTTATTAGGTTTTATTTTGGATGACTCATTCTTCTTTCTTAGTTGTACAAGCATTTTTAATCTCCATTATGCGATTATAAGCAAAATTTATTATATTACTACTTTTAGATTATTCACACTTTTATTCTTCTCTTACTTAAGTGGTTTCCCTTCTTTACTTACTATCTATTCTGATAATATTTAAAGTTTTTGCCTTGGAACCAGGAAATCTGATAGAAAATTGAATTAAGCGGATATTAACATAAGTTTTATAAAATAATCTTTAGCTTTTGCCTTCATGAACCAGGATCATATTCGATTCTTAGTACCTTTTCTGTATGATGGAGAGTATCTTGTACAACGATCCCCTGGAAGCAATGCCTCGGATTTAACAAGAAAGGCCCACCATGTTTTTGACATAATGCGTGAAGATCCTACTCTATTAAAAACAAGAGACGTGGCCGAAGTGGTGTATGATGCAAATTCACAACTTGTTGATAAAGATGGAAGAATGGCCCATTATCAGCGTGTGGCAGGAATAAACCATCAATTAGTTACCACTCTTTTAGAAAGAAATCCCCATCTTGGTTTGCCTTCTCCTGAGATAGCAAGATCAATGGGTTTAGTTCATGACCTTTCTAATGCTTTTGCTCGCTACCATGGAAAGTTTAATCAGGAAGATAAAGAATTGACCCTATATCATCTTGCAGTTGAACTAAATGTTCCGATTGTAGCTAATGCAGCTCAACATGCTGCTTATCTAGAAATTGCTGATATGATTGCTAAAAGAAAAGGATTTGCGACCGTCCAACATTATTCTGAATGGTCCGATGTTTACAATGAACAACATAACCCTCATAATGTTGTAGCTATGTTTTCAGAGTACGGTAATCCTCACGCAGCAGAAGGAAACGATTATGTTCATGGAAAAGATAAACTTAGCCTAATGGTGTTGACAGTTGCCGATTTTCTTGATGATGGAAAATCTAATCAAGTTGGTCTTAAAAAACTTAAGGAAAATTTTTATTTACGAATGTCAACCATCGTTACCAGAGATTATTATGATAGAATTAAAGCAGGTAAATTGCCGACTGCTTTTGGCGTAGCACTTCTTGAAAAAGGAGGGTTACAAAGAATGGAGGCATATCTTAATACAATAGAGAGTCTTCTTTCATCATCTTTATAAATACTATTTTATCTTTAATTTGAATGATTTCACCAGAATATTTTTTCAATTTGTTACGGCAACATGACTTTACTTTTTATGCTGGAGTACCAGATTCATTGCTGAAAGATTTCTGTGCCTATGTTACTGATCATACTTCAGCAAAAGATCATATCATTGCTGCTAATGAAGGAAATGCGATTGCTCTGGCAGCCGGATATCATCTAGCAACAGGCAAGAATGGAGTGGTATATTTACAAAATTCTGGTTTAGGCAACTGCATCAACCCTTTAACTTCACTTACTGATAAAGAGATTTATTCTTTGCCACTTATTTTATTAATTGGCTGGCGAGCCGAGCCAGGTAAAAAAGATGAGCCACAGCATCTGAAGATGGGAAGAATAACTTTGCCTTTGCTAAATGTGTTAGAAATTCCATATAGCATTCTTCCTTCTGATGAAGATGAAGCAAGAGATGTTGTTCAAAAAATAGCTCATCACTTAGCTACCGCGAAAACTCCTTATGCTTTAGTGGTTAGAGAAGGTATTTTTGAATCTTATTCTTTAAAAAATAAACAAGAAACACATTTTCCGTTGAATAGAGAGGAAGCACTTAAGTTAGTAGCTTCCCAGCTTGAAGAAAAAGATATAATTGTTTCTACTACTGGAAAAACTTCACGAGAATTATTTGAATTTAGGAAAGCTTCTGGAAACAGCTATCAACAGGATTTCTTAACCGTTGGTTCCATGGGCCACTCTTCTGCAATTGCCTTAAGTATTGCGCTACAAAAGAAAAATAGGAGAGTATACTGCTTTGATGGTGATGGCGCGTTGATAATGCATATGGGCATTCTTTCAACAATTGGAAAATTACAGCCAGAAAATTTTAACCATGTTATTTTCAACAATTTTGCCCATGATTCTGTGGGAGGACAACCTACTGCTGCAGATGCTATTGATTTTCCTGGGTTGGCGAAAGCTAACGGATACAAGGTTGTTTTTAGAGCTGAAACCACAGCAGAGATTAAGGAAATGGTATTGGCTATGAAAAATGGAATTGGCCCTGCTTTATTAGAGATATACTGTAATAAAGGAGCGCGCCAGAATTTGGGAAGACCAACGCAATCTCCGCTTCAAAATAAAGAACAGTTCATGGAATTTCTGCAGCAGAGGGATTAAAATGCAAAAACAACAAAAGGAATTTATTGGCCCAGGATCTCTTGCGTATCTCAAGACTATTTTGGAAGATGAAAATCCTTCTTCAATATTCTTAGTTACCGGAAAACAATCTTATCTTGATTCAGGAGCGCAAAAAGTAATCGAGCCTCTGCTGGGATCTTATCAAGTCACTTCATTCTCTGATTTTTCTCTTAACCCGCAGCTTGAAGATATCAAAAGAGGAATTGATTTATTCAGAAGGTATGAAAGTGAGTTAGTTATTGCTGTTGGTGGAGGAAGTGCCATAGATATAGCAAAATCAATTAATTTTCTTTCTGCTCAGAAAGATGCACCAGAAGATTATATTATCAATAAGCATGTACCACAAATAAAACCAAAATCTTTTGTGGCTATTCCTACTACCTCAGGAACCGGATCTGAATCTACTCATTTTGCGGTCGTTTACATCAACAAGACAAAGTATTCTCTTGCCCATAAAGAATGGATGCTGCCGGATCATGTATTCCTTGATCCAACTTTAACTCATAATCTACCCCAATATATTACTGCTTCAGCGGGAATAGATGCCCTATGTCAGGCCGTGGAGTCATATTGGTCGACCCAATCAACTAAAGAATCAAAAAGCTTTGCACAACGAGCAATTACTCTGATTTTGGATAATCTGGAGGGAGCAGTAAATAATCCTAATTCAAAAAATCGTGAGGCAATGATGATTGGAGCTAATCTGGCTGGGAAGGCCATAAATATTTCTAAAACTACTGCTTGTCATTCTGTCTCTTATCCTATGACCTCATACTTTGGAGTTTCACATGGACATGCTTGCGCATTGACATTAGGAGAAATGTCTGTCTTTAATGCAGGCATAACTAAAGCTGAATGTCTAGACAAAAGAGGTTTGAGATATGTTCAAAGTGTCATGCAGGACTTGTATTCTTTATTTAAGATGAAAGATTCACAACAGATGCAAGAAAAGATTAACCAGCTTATGGACCAAATAGGGCTTAGTAGAAAATTAACGACTCTAAATATCATTACTCCAGAGCACCATGATATAATTGTAGCAAATGGATTTAATCCGGAGAGAGTAAAGAACAACCCTCGAGAGCTTACAGAAAAGGCTTTGCGTGCCATTCTAGACAGCATCAAATAAGAAAGCTTAACCTAATCTATCTTAAAAATAGAAATTATTAAAAAGCAACCACAACTTGAGGAATCATGAATAAATTAATGGACAAATATGAAGAAAAACTTCCATTCATTTCAATAATCATTTCTGCCTATAATGAAGAAAAAACATTACATCAGTGTTTAGATTCGCTGCTGGTATTAAAATATCCTAACTATGAGATAATAATGGTGGATGATGCTTCCAAAGATAACACTCTTGCAATATTAAAAGAATATCAAAAAATAAGCAAGAAAATTAAAGTAGTTTCCTATCCTGTTAATAAAGGAGTTCCAGGCGCGCGCAATGAAGGGATGAAAGCGGCGAAAGGAGATGTTTTTGTCTTTACAGATGCAGATGCTACTTTTGTACCTGATTGGCCTTTGAAATTGATTGAGCCATTAGTCAACAATCCACAGATCGGCGCAACTGGGGGAAGAGATATAGCTCCTCCTAATCAACCTTTGATCCATAAATGCATTGATTATACTCTGACTTCTTTTATAGGAACTGCAGGATTACGTGGAGCAAAAATAAGATTGGCTAAATATTCAGTGACCGGATGCAATTTCGCGGTCAAGAGAGAAGTAGTCAAAAAAGTAGGCATGCATGATGAGAAGATTCGCTGGAGAGGAGAGGAGAAAGAATGGTGCCAGCGCATGCGAGAAGGTGGTTATGAGATTCAATTTGTCCCAGAATCATACATCCTTCATTACCGCAGAATTTCTTTAAAATCATTCTGGGTGCAGACTTACAGATCCGGAAAGGCCAGATTTGATATCCTGAAAACAGCTCCAAGGTCGTTTGAATTAGTCCATATTGCCCCGTCGTTATTTGTGTTATATTTACTGATCACCGGGATATTTTCTTCTATTTTTTCATTTTCATCTTCCCTCTTTTTAATTGCACTTTCCGTGTATCTTACTGCTCTGATGCTTCAATCTGCGCTAGGCGCTCTGAGAGTAAAAAATATAACTGCATTTTTTGTCGTACCATTCACTACCATCATCATGCATTTTGCTTATGGAATCGGTTTCATCAGAAAATTCTTGCATGACTAAAGATAGTGTTCAATCTTTCCAATTATATATCCGCACCATGAAAAAAATAATTCATACCATTTACGAAAATATCCCTGGAAGAGTTTTTTTCCGAGATCGGATCTTCTGGCCACTCTACGGTGGAATGCAAAGCTTTTCTAAAGGGAAAATTAAAAAAAACTTAAAGACATCCTTAAAGCTCATCTTCGAGCAAAGAGAAATTGGAATCCTTATCAAAAATATCAAGACCCCTATCATTCTCAGGCCAGGTACTTCAGATGTTCCGCTCTTGTATCACATTTTTGTTGAAGAAGAATACAATATCAAACCGGCAAAAGAGCCTGCTTTCATAATAGATGCAGGAGCAAACATCGGTTTTACTTCTCTTTATTTTGCCAATAGATTTCCTGAAGCTAGGATAATTGCCATAGAACCGGAAGAATCAAACTTTCAATTATTGCAAAAAAATACTGCCGCTTATCCCAATATCCGCTGCATCAAAGCAGGAGTATGGAATTCTACCACTCGGCTTCGCATAAAAAATCTTGAAAAAGACAGCAAATGGGCCTTTCAAGTTGAGGAAACCACCGAAAGTGGACCAGACACCTGTGAAGGTATTTCCATCGATGGGCTTCTTTCAGAGGAAAGGAAAAAAGAAATAGATATCGCCAAGATAGATATAGAAGGAGCAGAGGAATCACTGTTCGCTAAAAATTATCAATGGCTTTCCAAGACTAACCTCATCGTGATTGAATTTCACGATCGTATAATACCTGGAAGCAGCAAGCCATTTTGGGATGCCGTTAAAGGGATGAAATTTAAAAAATACAAAAAACGGAAGAATGTAGTATTGGTTAGAGAGTGAATATTTTTTGCTTTTCTGCTAATAATTCTTATGAAATTCCCAAGCACTTTTAATGATATCCTTGATGTCATGCTCAGCTTTCCAATTCCATTCCGTTTCTATCTTCCTCGGATCAGCTACCAGATATGCAGCATCGCCGCTTCTGGCCGGAGCATCAATTGTCGGAATCTTTTTTCCAGTTATTTCTTCTGCGAGTTTGATTATCTCTCGGACAGAATAACCTTTTCCCGTACCTAGATTGTATATCTGAGGAGAATTTCCTATTTTTTCTAACGCTAAAAGATGAGCCTTGGCAAGATCAAGCACATGAATATAATCACGGACACAAGTTCCATCAGAAGTGGGATAATCACTGCCAAATACTTTGATGCAATCTCGTTGGCCAAGAGCAGCTTGCAAAATTAAAGGTATTAAATGAGTCTCTTGCTTATGGCGTTCACCAAGGCCATAAGCTGCGCCGCTGGCATTAAAATAACGAAGAGAAACATATTGGACCCCATAGATACGATTATACCAATGTAAAAGACGTTCAAATTTTAATTTAGTCTCTCCGTAAAAATTTTCCGGTGCAAGCATATCCTTTTCCGCCAAAAGCCCATTTTTTGCCTTATACACTGCAGCAGAAGAAGAGAATATAATCTTTTTCACCTTATGTTTTACCATCATATCAAGTAAATTAATCCCATTTACCACATTATTTTGAAAGAAGACAGAAGGATTCTTCATAGAATCTCCCGCTTCAATTGAGCCGGCAAAATGAAGGACTGCATCAAAAGAATGTTTTTTGAAAATGCTGTCAATAAGTTCTTTATCATCCAAATCTCCAACAACTATTTCAATTTTATGTTTTACTTCAGAAAGAATGGAGTGTGCTTCTAAAGATTTATCCAATACTATTGGTTGGTGTCCTTTATCAGCAAGATATCGCACCACATGAGAGCCTATATATCCTGCTCCACCAGTCACTAAGACCTTCATTTGTTATGATGCTCCATCGCTGGTGATAGTGAGATTTTCATTTTCTTCCCATACCTACATATTCAAAGCCTTCATCCCTGATTAGTTCAGGCTCATAGATATTTCTGCCGTCAAAAATAATCTTATCTTTCATTACTTTGCTCAGTTCAGCAAAATTGATGCTTCTGAATTCATCCCACTCCGTCACCACAATGAGGGCATTACTATCTTTGGCCGCTTCTTCAACCGAAACGCAATAGCTTATTTTGTCATTAAAAATCTTCTTAGCATCTTCCATAGCGCAGGGATCGTAAACCTTAAGAATTGCTCCGGAAGATAACAATTCGTTTATGATCATGATAGAAGGAGCTTCCCGCATATCATTTGTTTTTGGTTTAAATGACAATCCTAATATTGTAAATACTTTTCCATGAAGAATATCAAACCTTTCTTTTATTTTTTGCACAATCATTCTTTTTTGCCTTTCATTTAAGGCATCAACTTCCTCAAAAAGTGAAGCCAGATATCCGTGTTGTTTAGCAGTAGTAATCAACGCCTTAACATCTTTAGGAAAACAACTTCCGCCGTAACCGACGCCGGGATTAAGAAATCTAGGAGAGATACGATAATCTAAACCTAAGGCCATAGAAACTATTTTTATATCTGCGCCGACTTTATCGCAGATATTGGCCATTTCATTGATAAAGGAAATTTTGGTGGCCAGAAAAGTGTTATTAGCATATTTTATGGTTTCCGCTGTTTCCCAATCAGTCTCCACAATCGGCAAATAAGTTCGCATCCTTCCAGAATATACTTTGCGCATAATCTGGAGCGGTTTTTCCGAATTAGTTCCTACTACAATCTTATCCGGATAGTTAAATGCCCTAATAGCATTTCCTTCCCGTAAAAATTCAGGATTAGAGACCACATCAAAAGGAATTTCTTCCTTATTGTATTCTGAGATTATTTCTGCTGTCCTTCGAGCAGTCCCTGGAGGCACAGTACTTTTATTGACGATAATCTTATAATTATTGATATGTTCACCGATAGTCTTAGCTACAGAAAAGACATATTCTAAGTTAGCAGAGCCGTCATCCATGCTGGGAGTTCCAACACAATTGAAAATCACTTCACCGAACTTTACGCCTTCTTCTGAAGAAGTTCCAAAAGATAATTTTCCTTTTCTGACATTCTGACTCACAAGATCCTGCAAGCCAGGTTCATAGAATGGAACTTTTCCTTCCTGCAAACGTGCAATTTTATTATGATCAACATCAACGCAAAGGACAGTATGTCCTAAATTAGCTAAACACGCTCCAGTAGTCAAGCCGACATATCCAACTCCGAATACTGTGATTTTCATCTTTTATACTCCTTTCCTTCATACATCCTTTTCGCTTCTGCTAAAGACTCAAAACTTCCCACATCAAACCAATGTTCATCAAAAACAAATCCATGCACTTCAGAATGTTGCGCTAAGTATCTGATCAGATTCCCTGGAGCGTCCGCCTTTTGAGCGACCACTGTCTTCAGATGAGCTAAATCTTTTTTTTTGAAAAGATAACATGCGGTACTGGCCAAGCTGCTTTTCGGTTCTGCCGGCTTCTCTTCAAAATCAATAACTTTTTCCCCTTTAAGGATTCCTACGCCGTATTTGCTTCTTACTTTTTCTATGTCTTTCATATCGTGAAATGCGACCATCGAGGACTTTTTTGCATGAAAAGCATCCACAAATTCTACCAAGGAAAATCCAAACAGATTATCTCCGGCAATGACTAAAAAGTCATCATCCACCTTTTCTGCCTCAACTACAAAGTGGATATCTCCTACTGCGCCTAAACGATCATCATTATTTTTAGTTCCGTCATTCAGAACCTTGAGCGAAAGCCTTGTAGGTCTTGATTTTGCCCAATCTGTAAACGCTTGATGAAATTTTGCATTAGTAACCACATAAACCTGATTAATATTCTCGACTACTTCTAATTTAGCAAGAATATGCTCAATAATAGCTTTATTACCGACTTGTAATAATGGTTTAGGCTGATGTTCAGTCAAAGGATAGAGCCTAGTCGCATAACCAGCCGCTAATATCAATGCCTGCATAGAGAAAAACAAAGGAAAATGATTTAAAAGTATTGTGGAAGAGGGATTTTACTAAAAAGAAGAATAAAAAAATAAATTGAAGAATAGATTTAGATTGCCGTTGCTCTTGGAACTGGACTTAGTGAAGTTTCACATGACAGAATTTTGGTCAGCTTTTTTTGCTTAGGTGAAAAAAATATGAAAGGTGGACAGCTTACCGGGATTCCCGCACGCTAATGCAGTACTGCCCCAGTACGGAGACGCGCTTAACTTCCGTGTTCGAAATGGGAACGGGTGAACCACGCCCCTATGGCCGTCCGTATGCTTCAATAAGGGGTTCATTTAAAAAGGTTTTGATTATTTTTTCATAAGCTTTAAATGAGTATCTTCTCCAGTATATACCAAAGGATTGAAATTTTCGAACAAAATTTTTCTCCCTTACATACATAAAAAATGGTTGATAAAATAGACACTGCAATCATCGTTGCCGGCGGCTTAGGTACCCGGCTGCGGCCGCTGACTGAGAATACCCCTAAACCATTACTTCCAGTCCATGGAAAGCCTATCATAGAACACATCATCCGCAATCTAAAGAAACATGGGGTCAGCAACATCATTATTTCTATCGGTTACAAAGCGGAGCAAGTCCAGCAATATTTCAAAGATGGAAGCTCTCTCGGCATAAACATTTCCTATTCTCTGGAAACTGAACCTTTAGGGACGGGAGGGGCAGTGAAACAGGCTTCAAAATATCTTTCCAAACCGTTCGTCTTATTATGGGGCGATAATCTCATGGATGTTAATGTTTCTAAAATGAAAGAAGATTACCTCAATTATGACACTGCTATACTTATGGCTCTTACCCATCGCGAAAATGTAGAGAACTTTGGCGTGGCTAAACTTGACCAAAATAAGATTGTCACTTTTGTAGAAAAGCCTAAACGAGAAGATGCTCCTTCCAAGTTGATAAATGCAGGAGCTTTCATTATTGATCCGGTCTGCTTTGAACTTCTGCCGGAAGGAAAATCATCCTTGGAAAAAGATTGCTTTGAGAAACTTGCCCCACAAGGAAAAATTACTGCTTATATCCATCAAGGACAATGGTTCCCTACTGATACCCTGGAAAAATATTACTATGCCAACACCTTCTTCCAGCCTGATCTCAAGGTGAAAGAAAAAAAAGTGATTATCGCTGATGTGGATGATACAATCTGTGATAGCTGCCAAACCATTTCTCCTGATATGGCTGGACAGATTTCCAGAATGATCCAGCAAGGATATGAGTTTGCATTTATCAGCGGGACTAAAAGCGAAGATCTACAAAAAATGATCTCCTCCAGAGTAAAAGAGAAACATCATCTTCTGGCGACAACCGGAACAAATTACACCATTGTGGAAGGAGATGCTGTGAATATGATCTACAACAACTCATTTAAGCATGAAGAAAAAAAAGAGATCATCACTGCCTTGAAAAAGCTTATTTCTCATCATAATATTAACTCTTTAACCACGGAAGAAGACCAGCTCCAGGATCGGGAATCACAAATCACTCTTTCCGCGATTGGAAGGCATGCGCCATCTGAACTAAAAGCTGCTTATGATCCTGATGGAGCGAAACGAAAAGAGTGGGTTGATTTTCTTAAGAATCACCTTGATGAAAATGAATATGACATCAGGATCGGCGGAACTACTTCGATTGATGTGACCAGGAAAGGGCTTGATAAAGAATGGGGAATCAAGACCTTTGCCCAACATCATAATATTACGTTGGACAGTATTCTTTTTTTTGGAGATAAGATTCATCCCGGAGGGAATGATTTTCCAGCAACAAAAATAGTGGATTGCATCTCCGTAAAATCTCCCAAAGATACCTTGCAGCAGCTTCGGAGTATAGAATTGCTCAACAATATTTCCATGATTGAAAGACCATGGGGATCGTTTGAACAATTTACCGCAAATCAGATCAGCACAGTCAAAATAGTGGCAGTAAACCCGCAGCAGCGTCTTTCCCTGCAGTCGCATCAGCATCGAGAAGAATTATGGATCGCACTTGATGATGGCGTAGTCACTGAGATCAACGGAACCAAACGTTATCTCAATAAAGGCGACAAAGTGGTAGTTCCTAAAGAAGCAAAACATAGATTGTCATCAGAAACTGAACCTGTCCGGGTCTTAGAGATAGCTTTTGGCAATTTTGATGAAAATGATATCACTCGTCATGAAGATGATTTCGGGCGGATTTGAGATAAGAAAAATCAAAGATAAGAGATTAAGAAAAAAAAATTAAAAATAAAATCAGTAATTTTCTTCAGATTCTTCTTCGGAATTCTGGCGCGCTGGCTTTCCTTCCTGAGCTTGTCCTTTCTCAAGCAACTGTACGTTCTGAGCTTGTTTTCCTCGTTCAGTATCAGCTGCATCGAAAGAAACCTTATCGTTCTCACGTAATCGCAAACCTTTAGGTATTGCGGTGAAATGGACAAAGTATTCTTGACCATCACTTGCTACGACAAATCCATAGCCTTTTTTTCCATCAAACCATTTTACTGTTCCTTCCATTTTACTTTACTCCTCCTAAATTGATACGGTAATCCGTAACACTTACTTTATTTCTGGAATAATACCATATTTATAAATCTTTACTAGAAATAGCTTAGGAAAAAAATAAAAAATTAAGCAGAAAAATCTGCCACTTTAATCTTGAAATGCAAAGTCTTTCCTGCCAGTGGATGATTCAAGTCAATGGTGACATCTTCCGATGTTACTGCCACTATTCGCGCTGGGAATTGCTGGCCATTCGGCAACCCTACCGCCAATATCATCCCTACTTTTGGCTCTTGGTCAGGAGGAAGTTGTTTACGCGGTACTTTCTTGTTAAGTTCAGCCTTAACTTCCCCGTACGCTTCTGCCGGAGGGATGACTATTTTCTTTTCCTCCCCTTTTTTCATCCCCACTACTGCATCATCAAACCCTTTGATCACTTGGCCTGATCCAACTTCAAATTCTAACGGTTGGCCATGCTTTTCTGAGGCATCAAAAACTGTACCATCATCAAATGTACCGGTATAATCAACTTTAACTTTGTTTCCTTTTGCTACTTTATTGTCTTCTTTCTTAACCGCCATAAATCATCAACTCCGTTAATTAAAAACAAGCAAGAACTTGTTCTTAATTTTGGAAAGAAAAATAAGCAATATTATTTAAGTGTTTTGGAACACAATAACATTTATATAATTCCATTCTAACGATCTGACATGAATCCTGAACTCCAAAAAATTCTTCTCCAAGCTGGAAAAATCGCCTCGCAAGTAAAGCACGAAGGAGCAAAAAAACTTTCCAAGCCGGGAACATCCTTTCTCGAAACGATGGATTACTGCGAAAAGCGCATCAAAGAATTGGGCGGACAGATCGCTTGGGCGCAGATGGCCGTGAATGATACCGCTGCTCATTACTGTCCTACTGAAGATGATACTTCTACTTCCAAAGAAGGAGAGGTCATCAAAATTGATATAGGGGTGCATCTGAATGGTTACCTTGCCGACAATGCCATGACCATTATCGTCGGCTCATCAAATGAACATAAAGATCTGGTAAAAGCGGCTCAGAATGCACTCAGATCAGCAATTAAACTAGTCCGTCCAGGAACGCAGCTTTGGCAGCTGGGAGAAGCGCAATTTTCCGAAGCAGAAGCGTTGGGATTTACCACTGTAAAAAATCTTTCCGGACACACCATCGAACATTATAAGGTGCATGGAGGGATTTCCATTCCTAGCTTTAACAACAAAGACAAAACTGAATTGAAAGAAAACTGGCAGATTGCCATTGAGCCTTTCGTCACCAACGGCCAAGGCTTGATTAAAGAAAAAGGTCCCGCCACTATATTTATGATAGATCGAGAACGAGGCGTTCGTTCGCCCTATGCTAAAAAAGTATTAGAGTATGTTAAAGCACAGCAAGGACTTCCATTTACCACCAGATGGCTTACCCGACAGTTCGGCAAAGGACCGGCTGCCTTAGGCATGCGCGAATTGCAGCAGCTCGGCATTGTCCGTTCTTATCCTCCTTTGGTAGAAGTATCTGGCGGCATGGTAACTCAGTTTGAACATTCTATGATTGTAAAGGATAAGCCAATCGTGTATACCAGAACTGAACAGGATGAATGGTGAGAGTAGTTTAGCATCCTACGTACGATACCTTAATTTTCGCAGATTTTGAAGAACCCAAAAATATAGGCATCACTGATTGTAAAGAATAGATATGACTTGTGTCTTCAGCGCTATATAATTTACCCATAGCTGGATCGACCAATAACCAAAAACCAGTTTTAGGACATAAAGGAACGTACGCTTCTGAAAAACTGTGCGAAGTTGTTGCTTCATATTGATCTCCAACTGCTTCGTAAATAAAAGCACTCATTATTTTCGACCTTAAACCTAAGGCATTAAGAAAACCAGCTGTAACTGTCGAAATTTCTTTACAGTTTCCACTAAAACTTCCGGTTTCTTTAATCTCCCGATATCGAGCTAAGAAATTATAATAATCGTTATTTTGGTTTACTCTAAAATTTGCTTTCTCTTTAATTGAGCAGAGCAAATCATGTAAAATTAATTCAAGACTATCTCCTTCATCTACTATTTCGTTTAATAATTTAGGGTTTACAACGGCTTGAAATTTTCTTGCTCTGGCATCTTTTTTCGTAAACTTAACAGCATTAGAAAGACTACCTGGTTGAAAATTAAGTGGTGGATACTTCGTTTGAAATCGGTAGTGACCTGGTTTAACTAAATGTAAAAATTCACTATGGAGAACAGGATTTTGCGTAGGGAAAGAGATATTTTTACTTGCACCAATCTCTCTATCAAGTGTTTTTATTCCACCATTATATAAAAGATCTATTTGGATGTTTTGACCTGGTAAAATGGGTAAACCACTTACCTCACCACCATACCCTCCATCGCAAGTAGTAGGAATTTCATACCATTTATTTAGAGATAACTCTAAACGCCCTAATTTGAAATCGCCAGACATTAATTCAGTCAAATTAATGTAAATAGGGTTAACCACATGAGTCATTTAATTCTCCAAAAACACCAAAGAACCAACCATATAATAGAAAGGTGGTTACTTTAAAAGAATTCCTACTTTTTCATCTTCGGCACTACCTTAAACGCAAGTACTGCTCCAGCAATAATAACTCCCCAGAAGACTAATCCGTTAATCATTCTCAAGGCAAATAGAATTAAATTCAAGACTAACAACACAACCACGCCGATTCCAATAACCTTCAAGAGATTTTTCCGTTCCACAAGAATCACCGCAACTTCTTAACCAAATCTTTCATAGACAACAATTGTTCAGTGCCAGAACTCATTTCCTTTAACATAATTTTCTTCTTCTTCAATTCTTCTTCGCCGATAATTGCGACGTAAGGAATCGCTAAAGCATTTGCATACTCTAAATTCTTGCTTACTCCTTTCTTGCCTAGAACAAAATCAGTAGAGATTCCATTCTTTCGTAATTCTTGGGCAATTTTCAATGATTCAGAGATGGTGTTGATGGGAATCACTAATATTCTTGCTGGAGTTTTTTCGCCCATTTTACTCTGCACTTTCATTTCTTCCATGATTGGTGTAATACCAAATGAAACTCCCACGGCTGGAATCTCTCTGCCGCCGCCCATAAAATTTCCCACCATATTATCATATCGTCCGCCGGCAGCGATGGATGAGGTTATGTCGCTGTCTTTCAGATACACTTCAATCACTGTTCCGGTGTAATATGCCTGTCCTCGAGCCAGAGAAAGATCAAATTCTATCTCCTTTACTCCCATTATCTTCAAATATCCAAAGAGTTCATCCAATTCTGCCAATCCTTGCTTTCCTTCTTCATCAGTTATTTTTTTCTTCAAAGAAGAAGGTGTTACTCCTTTGGCCAGGAAAGAAAATACTTTCTCAATCTGAGTTTTGTTATAACCTCGCTGTTTCAATTCTTCAGCCACACCTACTCTTCCGATTTTATCCAATTTATCGATAGCGATCAATGCTTCTCGTACTTCGGTAATTCCTGATTGTTTCAAAATACCATTCAATATTTTTCGGTTATTAATCTTAATTACAAACTTAAAATTCAACTGCCTGAACACATCGCATAATAACACAATCTGTTCTGCTTCCGCCAACATCGATGGTGTTCCAAGAGTATCTGCATCTGCTTGCCAGAATTCTCGTTCACGGCCAGCTTTGATCGGACCGTCACGAAAGACTGGTCCTGCCTGATATACTTTGAACGGCATCTTGAGAGTAGGATTCTGAGCTACAAACCTGGCTAAAGAAGTGGTGAACTCAAACCGCAATCCTAAATTTCGCCCACCTTGGTCAGTTAATTTGAATGTTTCCTTGAGTGCATCACTTTCTACACCTGCGCCATATTTAGCCGCTAACGTTTCATACCGTTCTAAGATTGGAGTTTCTAATGGCGCAAATCCATATAATTCAAAGGCTTTGGAGATAGTGCTTACTACTTTATTCTTGAGAATCTTCTCTTCCGGAGGTAAATCCTTTACACCCTTGGCAGTCTGTATTTCCATCTTTGGTTAGAAGTATTTACTGTTTTATGAATCTTTGCGTTGATAAGTTAATTTTTAGGCAAAGATTCATATTAGAAATGTGTAAATATATTTTACTAATGAACACATTTCTTTTTATATATATTCTGCTTAAGAAAAAGGGGCGGCTGGGGAGAATCGAACTCCCTCCCAGGGATTTCTTCAACACCTACGTTGCCACAGTCCCCGATACTAACCGTTATACTACAGCCGCCATGACTATAGCTAAAATTGGCTTCCTTTTTATAAAATTTGTTTATTTTTAGTTGATTACTTACTTTTTGTCGTTTTCTTTTCCCAGAAAGAGTACAACCTATCCGTCAAGCCATCCAACGAACTCTTACATTTCTCTTTATGCCCTTCATACCTTTCCCTTGCTAGTTCTTCTACCTTCCTCTTCATCTTATTACATCTTCCCATATAAAACATCCATAACTTATCCCATTCCTCTTCACTCATTTTAGGAGCAGTTCCTACTATCCGATCAACTAGGTCAGAAGTGACCCCCCAATACTTATTTTGATCCAGCAAATGATGCTTGACATGATTCTGCATGTTTTCAAACGCCCACTCGGGAACGGTATGGCTTTTCTTATGCTTATGATAATATTCAACTGTGCCTAGCGCTACCGTCGCTACAAAAAAAGGATATTTCTTGGCTAATGGAAGGTGTAAAGCCACTCCGCTAACCAAAGAGCCAACTTCTTTTGCTCGAGAAGAATTCAACCACCATGGCTCAAAATAAGCAGGATCCAGCATCCCATACTTTACTGCTGCCTGATGATGATTATGGAAATGAAAACTCCATAAACTATCTTTATTTTTCCCTAATTCATGCAGAAGATATTTATGAGCGAGGTTCTCAACTGCCTTGACATACAGATATCCGGCAGCGACCTGAAGCAATACTGACATCTGTCGAGAATGAAGCGGCAGAACTACTTAAAAAAGATAGTAATAAAACATAAACACATATAGAGAAAGCATATATAGAAAATACCTCCCTTAAGCGAGGAATGCAAGAGATAGGCACAATTTCTTATTTTACTTTAGAACAAGGGGTAGAGACTGAATGGGAAGCATTACAGGTATATCAAAACAAAAGAGAAAGAGACTTCTATTTTCGGAATAATAACCAACTACCGCCGGAAATCAAAAGAGAATTACCAAATCTCGCTTCTTGCATGCGCCAGAATGTAAAACAATTTTACCGATGGTATGCTCCTCTGTTTGAAGATCAAGATAGATTTGATGAAATGGTAACAGAGATAGTATGCGCAAGAACTTTTTTTGAACGAAGTGATGTTTTCAACAAGAAACACCCACGTCATAAATATGCGGTAGGTTTATTTTATCATCAATCACATTCTGCTCCTTTCGGATTAAAAATAATCGAAGTAGGTAGCCATCTCAAAATAAAAAAAGCGCCCCTTAACATTAAGGAAGGATTATCCGGTTTTGTGAATAGATCCTCTGTTCTGGAGATGAAAACTAATTTATGTCACGAATATGCGCATGAGATGCATTACCAATCTAGCAGGGCAAAAATCACTTCAGATTATGATGATTACGACAAGTGCATGAAAGAGGTGATTGCTCTGAACACCGAAAGAAAAATAAAAAAAGAAGAACACCACTATCCATATTATGTCCGCTTGGTGAAAAGATTAGAACAGATTTCAGGATACTCAGAATTACCGTTTCACGAACAGTGGAACTACCTCCTGCAGTTTAAAACAAAGAGAGAATTGGTGCAGCATCTCAAACAAAATAAAGTCTAGAGAACTTTGAAAAATAGAGATTTTGCTAATTTTTCATTTGTTGATGGACAAAATCTCGACCATTTCAAAGTCTCTTAGATAATACTGGGAAAAGCAACGACTTTTCCTGTACACAGAAGGGATTATATCCCTTCCAGTGCTTTGCCAAAAAAGATGATTTATGCAAAGTTCTCTCTAGATCATCAACACATTTTGCTTTCTCTTCACTTTCACTTTGATCCATTTTGTATACCCTAAAAATTCTCCGCCGGCCTGCAGCGGAAATGGTTTGCTGCTTTCGACCACAAATTCTTTTCCTTTTAGAGGGATCAATGGCGCTTTAGCCAATCCTAACTGGGTCAGAAAGATTGCCCATAGACGCAGCGCTTTGTTAAAAAAAGGAGAATGGGTATTCACACAGGCCATCCCTAAAATGAAGCCATCATCTTCGCCGATATTTCCTAATAATGATCGCATCCCAAAGCCGATGTACGGTACTTTTCCCAGAATAAGATTGATACAGTTATCCCAATGATGTCTCTTGCCGTCAATTGAACAGATTATATCATAACGTAAAGATTTTCCGAAAGTGACCTTTGCCCCGGCGGAGATATAGCCAGAAAAGGAATGTTTTTCATTCTGGGTGATAGCATGTACCACTTTTCCATCCATGCCTAAACTCAAAAATAAAGTATTTCGCTTGCCTCCTTCCCACTCTAATTCAATCACATCTAAGGGCGCTTCATGAAACTTAAATCGTGAGCGCAAATATTCAAAACGTTTTCCCTTGTAAAAGTAGGAATAAAAGGCATTCCCTGCTCCCAGAGGGAAAAAGCCCAGGCTCTTTTCTTGTAAAGGCTTACTATTCAATGCGGCTTCAAAAGTACCATCGCCACCGGCGATGACCACATTTTGCACTTTCTTGATTTTAGATCCGATATCTTTAAAAATATTTTTTCCAGAAAGATAATAGATAGAAGCATTTCTTCGTTTTGCAAACACCCGCAGCAGATGACGCCTATACTTATCCCGATACCCTCCAGACTTCTTATTAGCAAAAACTATCATCGGTTCTTTTTCCACGATCTTCCCTAATTTTTTTCTGGTGTGCAATCCATTCACATAGGCATAACTATAATGGATGATAGAAATCACTCCTAAAGTCAACGCAGCCAAGGAAAGTAGAACGATCAGCAACGATAATGGCCTTTCCAAAGCCAGAAAAACTGTTCTTGCCAGGATCATAAAAACCAGTAAGAACTGCAGAACCGTAATTGACTTCCCATATAACTCTCCATGTATCACCGCATCGTCACGGGAAGCGATGATCCTTACATAACTCACGATAATATCCCGCAGCAAGAATACGCTAAAGATAAAAGTAGAGAATCTGCCTTGCAAGACGAAAACGAGCAATAACATTAAAACGACGATTTTGTCCGAGAAAGGATGCAGGAACGAGGCAGTTATTTTTTTCTTCCCGACTATTTTTCCAGTAAGATCAGTCAGTACAGAAAATAAGAGGATAGCCATGGCCAGCAGAGTGAAAAGAGGCATCCCTTTAGATACAAAATATATCATAACCGGTAAAAGGATCAGATGCAGTACAGACAGTAAGGTAGCAACATTCATACAAATAGAAGAAAAGAAGAAGTTAAAAAGGTTTCCAAGAATAAAGAAGATATTTTTGAAACCACGAGGCTTTACCTTTGTATAATTATGAAATAATTAGAAGATACTACATCCCCATATCAGGATTTCCTCTCGGCATCTCCTGTTTCTTGCCCATAATCACATCGTCAATACGTAAGATCATCTCCGCTACTTCTGCTGCGCTGCTCAAAGCAAGAGTCTTCACCTTCAACGGCTCAATCACTCCTTCCACCCAAGCATCCATCACTCCACCGGTAAAGACATTGACGCCAGCTCTAACTTGCCCGTTGTCGTGAGCAGCTCGCAGCTGAGTAAGGACATCAATTGGATCAAGACCAGCATTTTCCGCTAAGGTTCGAGGGATGACTTCCATCGCTTCCGCAAACGCCTGTACTGCTAATTGTTCTCGTCCTCGCAATGTTCCTGCATATCTCCGCAACTCTTTCGCTAAAGCCATCTCTGTAGCGCCTGCACCTGGAACGACCGCGCCATCGCGCAGTACAGCAGCAATATCTCCTAAGGCATCAGTCACAGCGCGTTTGATCTCCTCGGCTACGTGCTTCGTTCCCCCATGAACAAGTAAAGTGACAGCTCTGGCATTCTGGCATTTCTCGACAAAAATCATCTCTTCCTCGCTGATTTTCTCTGCTCTCACTGCGCCAGCGGTCCCTAAATCAGAAGAACTAAGCTCTTTCCAGTTGCTGACAATCTTTGCGCCAGTCGCTCGAGCTAATTTTTCCATGTCGCTTTTTTTGACCCTGCGCACCGCAAAAATATTCTTCTTCGCTAAAAAATGCTGGGCGATATCGTCAATCCCTTTTTGACAAAACAGAACCATCACACCGGTCGCCGCGATAGATTCAACCATGTTGCGCAGCGTTTTCTCTTCCTGATCTAAAAACATATTCAACTGCATCGGATCAGTTATCTGAATCTTAGCATCGATCTCCGTATTTTTTATCTCTAAAGATGCATCGAGCAGCGCTACTTTGGCATTTTCTACCAGTTCCGGCATGGAAGCATGAACTTTTTCTTTATCTAATACCAATCCCTGCACCAGTTCGCTGGTATCGACGCTTTCACCGACAATAATTTCTACTTTGATATCATCAAGATCAATTTTTCCTTGGACAGCTACGATTTTCACCGCTTGAACTATCAATTCAGAAAGCACTTCTTTATTCGCTTCTGCTCCTTTTCCAGTCATAGCAGTTATTGCGATATTTTTCAAAAGATCTTCACGTTCAAGCGATACTTTTTCTCCCAATGTCTTCAAGAACTTCTGAGCCTGTGCTTCCGCCAAGCGGTATCCTTTTGCCAATACCGTCGGATGGATCTCTTGATCCAGCAGATCTTCCGCTTTCTTCAATAATTCACCGGCAATGACTACCGCAGTGGTCGTTCCGTCGCCCACAATATTTTCCTGGGTCTTGGCAATCTCTACTATCATCTTCGCGGCAGGATGCTCGATCTGCATCTCTTCCAGGATAGTGACTCCATCATTAGTGACAATAACATCTCCGGCAGCATCGACAATCATCTTGTCCATCCCTTTCGGGCCGAGAGTAGTTCTTACCGTCTGCGCCACTGCTTTCGCAGCGGCGATATTATTTCGCTGCGCTTCTCTGCCGGTAGTTCTTTTAGTATCCTCTGGCAGGATGAAAATTGGCTGGTAACTATTGTTGTTATTGGACATAGAATTAAAGAGTAAGAAGTTCTTTTTTAAAGGTTATGAAAGAGAAAAATGAGGGTTTAGAAACTAGCAAAAACTAACGAAGTATTCCTCGTACATTCCAAACAAACAATTTAAGCTCAGGACCTGTCGCTCCTGCCCAGAAATTAGGAAATTTATGATTACTACTCCACCAGCTATGCTCCAAACCATAAAGAAGTGATGCATGCGCAAAGGGACCATCTTGTGCATGCTCTCGTACATACTCAGCATTTAGAGGACGTATTATTTCTGTGCCCCAAAAATTAGAATCTCCTAAACCTTCGTCTAGTAACATTTTCATAACAGAAAGAAAGTCATCTCCTTTTCCATAAATACGTCCTATAAAGTTTTTGTGTTGATATTCTTCCGAAGATAGATTAAAGACTGAAGCTTTATTTAAGTCTACTTTAACCGTACTTCTTGCCCGCAAAGCCTTTTGAACATCTTCCATCGGAGGACGATAACAACGACCAGCAAGTAATTCAGGAAAAGCTTCATCAATATGCTGCAAAACCGGATTATATTTCTCTCGAGTGATTGCCAACATAGGAGTTTTACCTTTGTCGCTTAGATAATAAATTATTCCGTCGGCGGTATAAAAATTTCTTGCACGAAAGATTAAATCAGAATTACCTTTCAAATCTCTTTCCACATTTACTTTCTCTTTCATCAACTCATCAGCATGCAACATGGTGCCTGGTTGAATTTTCTTGTAAGCGTCAAGTAAATTTTTCCCGGTTACATTTTCCAAAGACATAATATTACAAATCAGAACAAGATTATAAACCTTATGAAATCACCTATAGTTCTGATGTTCTTTATTCTCAATGACTAAATCAAAAAATGATAAAATACGGGGAAGAGTCAGATTTGAATTTAACAATGGTGCCAGTTGGTGAACAACCACCATACGATAATCTGGAATCTTTCCACAAAGATTCTTCACTTTACCTTCGATTATCTGTTCATAGTCATTATCAAATTGGTCAATCTCCAACAAGACGTAATCCAATGTTCCTTTCTGAGATATCTCTCGTTCCAAGTCATGGGGTTTAGTCAGAGTGCCATTCTTTCTAAACCATAACTTCTCAAGAACACTTCGCCCAAAATAACTTTTTCCTATTCCTGACTCTCCACGGATGGTTGCGATATATGGAGCAGAACCGGAATAATATAAAATTCGTTGGGTAAAAATATCAATCCCTTCTTGAAATGATACAATCGGGGAACGAGATAACATCAGTCATCTTCTCCGTCGTAGAAAATATCCTGCCAGAAGCAAGGTCAGAAATCCTGGAGCTTGCGGTAAAGGCCGGGAAGATATTTGACAACCGCCTGATGGAACTGCATCCGTTTCTAACGGATATTTCTCTCGAAGTTCTTTATATTCAGACTCAATCCATTCTTTTTCTAAGCTGGGAAGACCATAAATGATACTGGACTTTCCACATTCAGGAATCTCATTCTCAGAAAGTTCAGCGATTCTGGATGCCACACCGGTCAGCTGCACTTGACCACGAGAATAAACATACACTGGCCCTCCGGAATCGCCAAAACAGGCGTTGCCCTTGTTGGGATCATTTTCCCCGACCATTATTTCCGAGAGATTATGATATCCAGTGATAAGAACATCCGCCGCAAACAATTTTCCACCCTTGCTTTCCCCAAACAATTCCCAAGAAAAAGCACCATAGCCTGCGATAGTAACATAATCTCCTATCCGCAAAACTTTGTTAAAATCGTCAGTATACAACAAATCGATTGGTTTTGCATCAGCAATTTCCCGCTTCAAGAGCAATAGCCCAAAATCGTGATGGTTTTCTGTTGCGACGTAATCATCATATTGAGGATGAACTCTTGCTGCGACGATGGGATGAAGATATTTAGCACATTCATCTGCTTGGCAAGAATCTTCGAATACCGCATCTCTGCCATATAAAACCGCTCCTTCTTTAGTGACGTATTCATCAATGCAATGAGCAGCAGTCAATGCTAAATCCTTCTTGATCAGAGAGACAGTGCATGATTCTTTCATCCCTTGGTAAGATACTAGAGCTCCGATAGCTGGGAAATCATGATGAGAAGCTTCATAGCCATTGATAATCAAAACCTTATTATCTGGAGCAGCATATTTTTCTACCCCTGAACTTGAACAGCTTATCAATAAAGAAGCGCCCATGATGATTGCATTTCTTTTCATAGAAAAGTTTAGGTAAGTACATACTTAAAATACTTATGAATATAAAATATACATTTATGACATAACCCCTAGCTTTTTGAGTATTCTAAAATCCGCTTAGGATTGGGATACCAAAACGCTAATAGCTTTTTAAGTATCACAATCTTTATTAAGCAAAAACTTACCGACAACTTAAGGGTGGATTATGGCAAAAATTATCTTCTTAGGCACAGCAGGAAGTTCGGCAGTAGTCAGTAAGCAGATGCGCTCTTCCGGCGGCATTGTTATTCAGGTAGGAGATTTACAATTTCATATCGATCCTGGTCCAGGAGCATTAAACAAAGCCAAAGAATATGGTATAAATCTTCACAATACCACTGCAGTTCTCGTATCACACAACCATATCAATCACTGCAATGACCTTAATGCAGTAGTTGATGCCATGACTCATGGAGGCATCGAGCATCGAGGCATCATCATGGCCAGCAAATCCGTATTACAGCCATCAGACAAGAATTATCCTTTCTTGACTAAATATCATCAAGGTTTAGTGGAAAAAATCATTCCAGTAGAAAAAAATCATAAAGTTGGAGTAGAGTTAGTAGAGATTCATGCCTTGTCAGCAGAGCATACTGATTCTACTGCCGTCGGCTTCAAATTCTTTTGCCCAAAATTGACGGTTGCGTATACTGGAGATACTCAATTAACTCCCAAGCTTTTGGAAGAATTGATCGGCACAGATCTATTGATTCTGAACGTTCCCTATCCTGGAGAAAGCGGCACTGGCATGAATCTAGACGTCAATGCTGCAGTGCAAATAATATCCCACGTAAAACCAAAGATGGCTATTCTCACCCATTTTGGCTTGCAGATGTTAAAAGCAGACCCAATTTTACAGGCGCGGGAAATACAACGCGCTACCGGCGTACAAACCATTGCTGCACATGACGGATTAGCCATCAGCCCGGGCGGAACTGTCTACCATTCTCCGGTTAAGGGATTTGATTGAGAAAATTTTTAAAGAAATAATCTATTTTTAGTATTATGACTGAATAACTTAATTTTTTATACCAACAACCCAATTCCCCACACTAATCCCAGTGCAATAAAACATCCTGCTGAAATAAAGGGCATGGCCGGATAAAATCTATTCTCTTTACCCTTCCACAACAACATTCCTAAACCTAGCAATGCACCAAAAGGAATAATCAAACTCTGCCATAAACCTATTTCTTTCAATACTACCCCTGCAAAGATCAACGGAAATCCAATATCACCGCCACCGAGAATCGCAGTCCGGACTTTCTTCATTTTCATTCCCAACTTTGGTTTTCCCAGCGATACTTTCCCTAACTTGTAAGGAAGCATCAATCCTGCAAAAATATTTGCTTTGGCCTGTGATTTAGCCAGGGTAATCATATGCTTAGATTTCCATACTGCATAGGCATCATAGACAGAGATCAACAGCAATAAAACAATGACAGAAAACAGATTGAACAACGGCACAAAAATCGCTGCCAATCCGCCGTAAATAAATAATTCAGTGATATTATGCACAAACACATTCGGTCGGAATACTTTCCAGACCGCGAAGATAAATGCTAAGACAAAGGCAACCGTTGTCGGCAGAAAAGCATTTCCAGCTATGGTCAAGGCAAAAAAAGCTGCCAGCAAAAACCACACTTTCCAAATCAAGGTTAAATTATATTTCATCAACAGCAACAGAAAACCAGTCCCTAGCAGGACCGCAATGATAATTGGAAGAAAGGAAAAATTTTCTTCTATTGGAGGACGTTCGCCGATAGGTAAATCTTTGAATTCTACTTTTCCCGTTTCCGCGCTCTTGGCAGGATCAATATATTGATATAAAATGGCAATGCCGATGAATTGCGCCAGAAGGAATGTACCAAGCAAAATAAAAGTCATAGTCATGCTGTGTTTCATGACCGAAGGAAAGAAAGATTGTTTATATTCCTTTTGTAGTAAAAACTTTTAAAGTAGTTGCTTTCTAGATATAAACATGGAAATTCCTGCCATAAAATCAAAACTCTATCAAAAAAATAAGAAACATTTTACTCATGAATTAGATGAAATACTGAAAACAGTTGGAGTTGCCCAAATAGATGGGATGAATGATGAATTTGTGGATAAATTATACACAGAAGCAAAAGATTTTCCAAAAAGAGCAGGTCGCTCTAGAGGGGAGCAGTATTATCAAGATATATTCAGCTTTTCTATGTCTTCACAGATTCCCGATTCAATTTGGATTTCTTCAAATTATATTTCTCCAAAGACAAGAACGGTCAACCTTATAGGAAGAATTAAAAAAAGATTTTCCGATGCTGCAGAAATAGTTGCTGACTCTCTTACTTCTTTATATGGCGAGGTGGAAAAACCAGAGGAATTATTATTATTAAGATATCGCAAAGGATCACAATTATGCCCTTCTATTAAAAAAAAGAAGTGTCGAAAAATAATGTTAGATGCGCACACCGATCATAATTACTTTATGCTTGCAGCTAAATCTTCGCATGAAGGATTGGAAGGATACGTCCAAAAACAATGGGTATCTCTACAACCTGAAGAAGGAAATTTTCTGATTATGCCTTGTACAAGACTGGAGACGATATCAGATGAAAAAATAAAGGCACTCCCACACCGAGTAATGGCGCCTCAACCAGAGAATTCTACAAGGTATGCTTTTATGTGTTACTAATCTCACTAAAACCCACCATAAAGAGAATACATTAAAAGGACTGATAACTCCGCACTTTAATGTGGAGTATCCAGCCCTTTTATGTCACAAAGTGTGGGGTTTAGAAAGCATCTCTTTTCAAGCCATGCACTTTAGTGTATGGTGAGATGCTTTTCCGCACTTTCATGACTTTATGGTAGTTCCAGAAATAGTCACATTTCTGAGAATCCTACAAACTCCTGATTAACATTCTCCTTTTTGCTCCTTTTCACAAAATCAGCAAACAAAGGAATTTTCACCGGCACCGCAAATCTGGTGAATATCGACGAAACCAAAGCCTCTCCTCTATCCAGAGAAGCGATATTTCTATTATCCTGGCTCAGATCCTGCGGAGATGATTCAATCACTGCTTGTCTTTCAGAACCCATCTCTATTCCCAAAATTATTTTCGTATTCATGTTCGCGAGAATTGGTTTGGGAATTTCCGAAGGCAGCTGGGTGATCGCGATCAGGCCGACTTTAAATTTCCGTCCTTCACGGGCGATAGTATCAAAGATATTGCCGCCTTGCTCAAGCACATTTTTCCCCAATACTCGCAGAGCTTCTTCTAACACTACCGAAACGACCGGCTTCTCATCCAACTGCCCGATCCTTTTGTAATATTTATATCGCTCAAAAATTTCATTAGTCACCAAACTTCCCACTAATATCTCCACCGCACCGGAAAAATAACTGGTATCGATGATGACCATCTTTCCCTGCTCTAGATCTTGGCATATATCAGTGATAGTATTTTCGCCGGCTACTGTATCAAAAATTCCTTGGCAAGACAACTGCCCTTGATCAAAATCTAATCCCAGCAAGGAGATCAATTTCCGTTTCACTACTGCGATAGTATCTTCATGGAAACGCACATTTTCAATCCGCTCTTCCTTTAATAAGCTTAAGATCCAATTGCTGCCGAATTTTTTATAATAGACAAACAAGCACTGTCGCTGCGGATCAGTCAATCCAGTAGCGCCCTGAAAATGATCTGGCTTCAGCCTATTGATATTTATTTTCAGCGTTCTTGCTCTGGCTGGCGGATTGACTGGAGTATAATAACTTACTCGTTGAGCAGCAGGATGATCTTTTAATCCTAAACCGGTTCTGCCATAATATTCATCGTGAGGATCTAACACCAGCATCCCTGCGTAATCCTTTTCTAGGACATCCCATAAGATACAAGACATCAGATTGCTTTTTCCTTTTCCTGTTGAAGCTGGAATCAAGACGTGATGGCTTAATACATCCTTACCTGGCAGAAGAATATCAAAATCAAATTCCTTGCTACCGCTGCGCAATTTTCCTAAAAATAAAGGATGCAGAGGCTTGGTGATAAAAGAAAGATCTTCACGCTGTATCTCTCGTACTGTCGAAAAAAAAGAGGGTAGCTTTTTACACATCTTGCTTCCATCGGCTAAGGTAAGGATAGGTTTCAATAACGCTAGTTGGTAATTGCGCAGCTTTTCGTCCATGATATCAAAATTACCTTCCTCTAGATTCATGCCTGCCACCATCTCTAAATTTTGCTGGGAAATCTGGCTGCCATAGAGTAGATCATACACCTGCAAGATAAATTTCTCCTGAAGGTTATCGATGACCACTAACTCTCCTATTTCCAAGGAAGAATCTGCTTTCACTCTGACTACAATCTTAGAAAAATCACCGGAAACTACCTGGCCCTTGGTCATAGACAAAAATACTTTGATTTGTTTTTAACCATTTAGATACTTAATACCACAAATCATTCTAATAGTTTTTGGAAATCTATCAGAAAAACAACAGTTTTTTTGGGAGATCCCGGAAATTCACAATTTCCGGAATCTTTATAAATAACCCTACTTCCAAACCAGTCATGGAAGCGACAGTCGTACATTTCAGGATGGGAAGACACCATATTCATGAAAAGCAGATGGTACTTAAAGTAGCTGATTCTGCAGACGCAGCAGCTAAAGTGGTAGGTAAATCTGTTACTTGGACTTCTCCTTCCGGCAAAGAGATCAAAGGGAAGATTACTGGCCTGCACGGAAGAACCGGCAGCGTCAAAGCGCAATTCTCTGAGAAAGGATTACCAGGTCAAGCCATTGGAAAGAAACTTAAAGTACAATAATTTCTTACTTATTAGTGATAATTCAGCGGATATTTTATAAATAAGCTTCTGTTTTTTCTGCTATGGTTACAAAAAATGCTCATTTAGAAGTCCTAGGACTGACGGTGCCGTTACGCTGGTTTCAGGAATATCGAGATGCAGGATATGTAGACAATCCGGAAGCCTACGCAGATCAATTCTGGAGATCTCTTGGAAGGCCTGCTACCCCAGATGAATTGTTCATTCGACATAAAGAAAAAGAGAAATTAAGAAAAGGAGATCTAGGAATTACCAGACTCCAAAAAAAACCATGGTTTTTAGGAATGAAAAAAGAAGAGATTATCATTTTCTATCAAAATTCAGGAAATAAAATAATCAATACCTATACTCGGGCTCAGCAAGAGACAGATGTCTTGCGTAAGTTAGGCCAATTGAAGAGATTAGAAAGTCTTGTTGAGACAGGATATGGCATCACTTTCAATAATCGAGATGATGATGTTATTGATTATATCGGCGGTATTTACGGATTGCTTGAGAATGGGTTTGGAGACCTTGAAATCAAAAATGAGAGCAATAATAGAATAAAAATAGCCTTAAATTATGTAAGAAAAGATACTTCAGCACCGCACTTAACCTTAGACATAACTGCTGAGAGTAATTCTGAACTTCTCGTTCGCAGAAAATAGAACATGACAGAACTACGAACTTTACACCTCACGGACATTCACGATGAGTATGAGAAATACCAGGTTATAGCTAGCTACGTTGCTGGTAAGAAAAGTTCCAATCAAGCTATAGATGCAGTCTTTATTACTGGAGATTTTATTGAAGGGGATGTAGAAAATAGAGGGAAGACTGCCAACCAGATTGCTCAAGAACTAAAACAACTTTTTGAAAGCGGCGCCTTGAAAAGTGAGACAGAAGAATTCGATGCCTTAATTGAGAAACATGGAAAAGACGGAAAAGTCCAGGTAGATAGTTTAGAGGAATCTGTCAAAAAAAGATTTGAAGAGCTTAATGCAAGAGTTCATTCTGCACAAACTTCTGTGGTTCAAAAAGTGATTGCCAATTCGTACCACAAACACGCTGAAGCACTGAGTAAATTAGAAGTTTCCGTTTTTGGAATCCTTGGAAATCACGATTTGAATATAGGATATGAAATCCTTAAAGACATCACCTTCTTAGAAAAAACTAACCAAGCCACTATTAAAGGTAAAACTGGTGTTGATTTCATTTTGAAAGGAGATCTTAATACTATAGAAATCCCACCTTTTTACGGTAAAGCCGCTACTTTTCTTGCAGAATGTTTCATCCCCTATGAATCAGGATATTCTTTAACAGAGCTTAGCAAAACACAAAATACACTTCAAAAAATTTTATCAGAAAATCCAACTGATAGATTAGAAAAAATCAAGAAAGGCGAAGCACCGCAATATTCAGATGAACAACTCGGAAAGATGGAAGAACAGCTAAAAGAAATCCAAGAGTTTAGACCAAAAGTCCTTGAATACAACCAGACAGAACGACAGCGCTTAGGAGATAAAAACGAAGCAGATATTTATTTGACCCATAAATTGCCCAGCTGTAAAAAAGCAGATCCAAAAGTGGTAGGGCCTTTAAGCGATGTAACCACAGAATACGCCGCTAATGCCAAAGCAGTCTACGGCGGGCATTTCCATGACGGACAGATTGGCTATAAAACTATTGAAGATTTCTTGAAACAAGAATCTACTGAGAAGACCACTATCGACGGGGTAGAAGTTCCGGTCTATTATTTAGATGATAAAGAACCGTGGGAGTTGAATCCCGGAACAAATTATTTCTTCGTCACTGAATATGACGCTGAAAAGAAAATAGAACAAGTCATCATCCATGAATTTTATTATGAAGAAGCAAAAGAAGCTGCGTGATTTATTTTGTCCTTGGTCTAAAGATATTATTCCAATTGTTCTTTCAATCTTTTAATGATGTTTTTGAACTCCAATTCATTTCGTTCGAAGTAATCTTTTGGAATTTTCAAACCTCTGTAATTGATGTCATTTCTTACTCTGCGCAATTCATCTATTTTCTGAATTTCAAAGTCAAAATCTTTCATCTTCTCTTTTAGATAAGCAATAAGACAGAGGTGATTTATGCAATTATATCCATTCTGGTAGAGATGTGCAAAAATAAGCTCTTTAATAATGTCATAGTAGGCTTCCACTTTGAGAACATTGAATTCGTCAGGAAGTCTTTTGTCCCAAAATTTTAAGCGCAAGTTCACCATTTGAAGCATTTGATTAGCTCTCTCTTTGTCAGGAACAGTTTTGGTAATGATTTTCTCATCAGTACATTCTTTCCAGCTCATTTCGTTTGTCATAGTCATTTTCCATTAATTTTTATGAACCCGTATAAAATAACCCCATTGATGATATTGTTTCTTAATTCTTTTGAAAGAGTGTTAATATTTGATTCAAAGAGCAGATTTATTTTGTGGTTTAATTTTTTCTCATATTTTGTAAGATCCAATTTTACTTCGTTCGCTTCCACAAAAATATCAATATCACTTTTTTCGGTAAAAGTTGCTTTTGCTCCGCTTCCGAAGAGGATTATGGATGAGGGTAAGGTTTCTTTTTGGATATGGTCAATAAGTCTGGATTCATTAATTTTTAAGACGAGCCAGTCTTTCTTGTAAAATTTGTATTTCTGGCTTTCCGTATTCGCAAAATAAGTGGGGTAAAGAGTTGCCTCTTTTTTTTTGACAAAGTCTAATTTTTCAAGATTGGCGATGTATTTTATTACAGTGGCATGACTAAGCTCCAAATGACGAGCGATTCCTCTAACTGAGAAGTCTTTACTTGGAAATTCTATAAATAGTTCCAGTATTTTGTAGGTGTTGTTTTTGAATAGTTCATCCATTTTGACCAATTGGTCAATTATTTGACCAGATGGTTAGAAAAATAACCAATAGGTATATTAATCTTCTGGTTTAGAAATAGCATAATTATTTTCTCTTCTTAACTGCTACAACTGGTCTTGAAGCCATTCTTCCACGTCGAGTTTCTGCTTGCTCCTGAGCTTTAGCCTTAGCTGCTTCCTGTCGCCGTTCTTGCGGTTGTGTTCTTTCTTGTGCCTGCTGTTCTACTCTCTGTGATGTTGCAACCTGGGATAATTGTGTTTCTTGATGTTCAACAAAAGCGTCAAGAGCTTTTATAATCGCACCGCAGATGCCTCGTATTCCTTGAGCTCCCATTACCCGGCCATGTATTGCCGCTAATGATTGTTCCCAGTTTTCTGAATCTGGCTTAGGCAATGAAATGCTTCTTGCAGCTTGCAGAGCGATTCCGGTGTGGTTAAATAAGTTATCAAAAACTTCGTACACTTTTCCTTTTTCTTTCCGCCGCAGAGAGCGTAGACTTCGTACTGCTCTTTTTAGATTGCCTTTCAACAGTTTCAGATGCTTTTCTGCCTTACCTACTGCAGCTTTTCGCTCTTCAGGAGTTCGTGCGCTACGATAAAGCGCATCAATTAATCCTTCACAAGCATCAACAGCATTGATCAAATAAGACTTAGGCTCTCTTACGCCTTGTGCGCGCCGACCCATCTCTTCCTTGACTTTCTGTTCATCCATCTTCTGGCCAAGCCATTTTCTGGTCTTTTCGCCGCCTTCGCGCCATTGCTTGTCAGCTTCTTCATCATTGCCGGAAGAGGTCATGAAAAACTTAATGATGTACCAGGTGATCATAATACTGGTGATATATAATGCCCAGGCGATGAAATTAGCCATGGTTCCTGCAACAGAGATAGAGCCAAAGAGATCTCCGGTTATTTTTCTTTCATTCACTAGTGAATAATTCATGGCGCTTAAAATCCAAAATAACAACATTGAAACCAATAATTTGAGCAAGACTGTTCCTTTGGTCTCTTGGCTTTTACCATTCGCATCTTTCACGGGAGTATTCCACAAGAAATATCCCAAACCTACAATCGGAGCGCCAATCAGTATCAATCCTACTGCCGTTGCCCAGCCTGCACCTACTGCTAATATTGCGGCCGCAGGGAGAAATATTGCCGACATGATAGCTAGAACTGCAGCAATGACAATAGCATGATTTCGCTTGAATCTTGGAGATCCATCCTTCGAAGCAGGTAATACCAGTAAGACCGCAAAAAATAAAGTGAAACATAAAATCGCGATCAAAATCCTGGTAAATGCAACTAAACCAAACCCTTGCAGAAAAGACAAGCCACCGATAGATAAGATTGTGTTCCAGACCCCACCTACAAAATCTAAAGGACCAGCAGCAGAAACTAAAGGAAGCGCTAATAAGATTGTCGCTAACCACCCCATCTTTTTCATGTCAGAAAGAATAAATTAGAAATATATAAGGTTTGTGGGAATGGAAAGGATTTATTTGTATAGATCACGAGTTTCTTGAATTATTCCCGTCAGCTCTTTCTTAGCTTCTGTCTGTTTTTTGTAAGCATCTTCCAATAAGAATCGTTCATCTTGAAATCCTTTTATCAAAAGGTGTAACTGAGCTAAATTAAAAGGAGAAGAACCGGTCTGAACTTTATAATTTTCTTCACCAAAATTATCGTCAGTCATAGATTTAAATGTAGTCATAGCCGGTGAATTTAATATCTGTCGATAGATCACATCAACTTTAGCTATCTCCTGAGCGGTCTCCTGATGCAGCTTAAGGATATTATTTTCCAAGGCCTTCACTTCTTCAGGCACTTTTATCCCTTTCTTCTTGAAGTAATCAAACATTTTGTCAAGGCCATTATCAGCTCTGGAAGTTCGCTTACTAAGATTTCTGAAAGTTCGTTTAGTTTCCGTTAACATCTCACCAAAATTAGTTGTCATTTTCACTATGTTATCCTTCTCTTTACTTGAAAGATCGCCACGATTTGCAACTGCTTCAAATTCAGTTAAAATATGTAATGCTTCTCCTTTAAGTTCATCTAAATCTTTCTGTTCTTTTTCTTCCAAGATGTATTCGTTAATCTCTTTCTTTTGCACATTCCGAGCTTTTCGTTTTCCGATTCCAGCTACCCACTTCCCAGCACCAGCAAGTCCGCCGCCTACCGCTGACGTCCCGCCAGATCTGTGAAAAGCTTTTACTATCTCCATTATCATCATAAAAACAACAATGCCGATTCCCCAATCTACAAGAGCCGCAATACCTTGAACTAATGGGTGAAGCGCTCCTAAAGAAATTCTTTGGTCCTCCGTTAGGTAACCTTCTGAAGTAGTTTTGACTGCAATCAAAATGAGTAGCAATATAATCAAAAGACCTAGTTTTAGGACAATACTTGATTCATTTAATGTCCTATATAACAAAAATATTGCCACGATTGGCGCGCCCAGGAGCACTAATGCAAAAAGAGTCGAATAAGCTGAACCAATTCCTACTAAAATGGAGGCAGGAATAAAAATGACCGAGATGATTGCTAAAATTATAGACACGGTTATGGCAATATTCCGTTGCTCTTTCAAGCCAGGAACAGCACTTGCCCCCATATACAATAATGCGAAAATTAATACTCCTAACAAAATCCTTACAAACGCAACTATATTATTTTCAGCATCACCAATATTCAAAAACCCTAAAGAACCAATTTCTAAAACAGTTTCCCATATTCCTTCCGAAGGACCTGGAGAAGGTGCACAAGAAGCTAACAACAGAGAAACTAATAATAAGCTGATAACACCTACTTTGTTCAACCTCATCTGCAAAAGTAACTTCTTAGTATTATTAAACTTTTCTGTGGTCTTATTCTCATAATCACCATTCCCTTAAAGAAAACTTTATAAATAACCCCTAATCTGAAAGCCCATGACTCACATATTAACAGTAAATCCTAGCGAATTAAACAAAAAGGTCGCGGAAGAGCTCAAAAACCAAAAACTGGTCCAGCCGACCGCCTGGGCAAAATTCGTCAAGACCGGTCATCACAAAGAACGATTGCCAGACAATAACGAATGGTGGTATGTTCGCGCTGCAGCAGTAATGCGGACTGTCGCTCAATTAGGTCCAGTTGGAACTGAAAAACTTAGGACCAAATACGGCGGCAGAAAAAACCGTGGTCACAAGCCGGAACATTTCTACAAAGCAGCCGGTTCCCACATCAGGAAAATTCTCCAGCAATTAGAAAAATCAGGTTTAGTCAAACAAACTGAAAAGGGAGTCCACAAAGGACGAGTATTGACTCCTAAAGGAACTTCACTCTTAGACAAAATCGCGGTTCAGCTTTCTAAACAAGAACACAAGGACTTACAACAATAAGCACATGGCCAGACACAAACATCCAGCAAAAAAGAAACGCTTGATTAAGCTTAGTGGCCAGACTAAATGGGCTCCTTTCTGGAGCGTCTTCAAAGCGTATGGCAAGGGAAAGCGAGTTCATCCTTCTCGGATTACTTTTGTAAAGAGATCCTGGAGAAGAACTAAAACTAAGGCATAAATCTTATCACAATCAATCATGGCAAAAACTACTGAAAAAACATTGGAAAGGACCTATAATGTTCCTCTGCGTAAAGAATACATGAAAGCACCGCGCTGGAACAGAACGAAAAAAGCAGTCATCGCTCTGAGGCAATTCCTTGCTAAGCATATGAAATCAGAAAATGTTCTTTTAAGTAAAAAATTAAACGAAGAGATGTGGAAGCATGGCATCCAGAATCCCCCTCATCACATCAAAGTTAAAGTAATAAAAGACGACAAAGGAGTAGTTAAAGCTGACTTATTTGCTGCTGAAAAACCTGCTTCTAAGAAAACTCCAGCTGAGAAGAAAGAAAAAGCAGCGGCTCAGAAAAAAAGTAAAGCTGCAGCAAAAGAAAAAACAGAAGCAGTTAAAGAAGCTAAGAAAGGAAGTAAAAAGGTAAAAGTTGCTCAAAAAGAGTAAAATGAGTTCTAATTCTTCGTATTTAAAAGGATTTCTTGATACCACTACCATAACAGCATTAAAACAGGCTGAAGGATTTACAAATAGCAGGATTAAGACTACCTTTCCGCTCACCGGGACCATGTGGTATGATATAATCACTGGAACCATTCACAGCTTTGATAAAGGAAAACCATACCATCTGAGAGATGATAAAAATACTGTGCCAGCCATTGTTTTATTTGATGAAAGAGAACATGAGCCTTTACCACAAGTATATACATTTTTCAACCAAGAGATGAATCCAGGATTGGAAACCGCTCTGGCTTCAATTAGGCAATATAATGAACATAAAGAAATAGATGGTCTCATTGACGATATGCGACTTTCTTAAGAGAACTTTGCCAAGAAAAAATGAATTATGCAAAGTTATCTTAACAACATTTTTAATTAATTCCTGATTTCATCATAATATGTCACGTCAACTCTTCATCAAAAAAGCAGCCGTAGGAGAATTCGGAAAATCACCTGCAGAAAGAACTGCTGATGAATTGATCAACTACGGCATTGTCAACATCGACAAGCCAAAAGGGCCTACATCCCACCAGACTTCTGATTATATCAAGAAAATTCTCCGCCTCGACAAAGCTGGACACTCTGGCACGCTTGATCCCGGAGTGACCGGTGTGCAGCCCATCGCTTTAGGCAACGCCACCAGAATTACTCAATTCCTGCTTACTGCACCAAAAGAATATATCTGCCTAATGCACATCCATAAGGAAATTGACGAAAAAATTATCAGAGAGACCATCAGCCAATTCCTGGGCAAGATTCGACAGTTACCCCCTTTAAAGAGCGCCGTCAAGAGAGTGGAACGGACCAGAGAGATTTACGAATTAGAAATCTTAGAGATCAAAGGGAAAGATGTTCTCTTCCGCGTAAAATGCCAAGCGGGAACTTACATCAGAAAAATCTGCTTCGACATCGGCAAAAAACTTGGTGTTGGCGCGCATATGGCCGAGCTTAGAAGAACACAGGCCGGACCATTTACCGAGCAAGATAATCTTGTAACCCTGAACGACTTGCAAGATGCATATCACTTCCATACTGAAGAAAATAATTCCAAATTCTTGATGCACTGCATCCAGCCTATTGAAAATGCGCTAAAGCATATCCCAAAATGCTGGATTCTGGACACTACTTTGAAAAGTGTTTCCCATGGGCGAGATGTAGCTGTCCCCGGCATTTCTAAACTAGAAAACTTCCGCAAAAGTGAAGCAGTAGCAATCATGACTCTGAAAGAAGAATTAGTCGCTATCGGCGAAGCAGCCATGTCCGGAGTAGAGATTAATACGCAGCAGAATGGAATTGCTATTAATGTTAAGAAAGTATTTATGGAACCGCTTTAAAGGATAAGTCTCCTGGCATTCCCTAAATCATACAAATCAAACACTACTACTGCTAGATCTTTACCGACATTGTGGTTTCCAGAAGCGAAACTCAAAGTGTTACCAATGACTTGCTTGAAAGTGCCGGATTTATACACTGTCTCATGTATATGCCCATGCAAAGTCAAGTAAGGTTGACACTGTTCTATAAATAATCGTTCTGCAAAACTTCCTACATGATTTCCATTCATGATAATATCTAGATTAGTATCATTCGGTGGTGCATGCATTACATATACTGTTTTGTGAGGATCTTGTTGAAATAATTCTGATGACAAATCTTTCTGGATTGAATCTCTCTTTTCCATTTCTGGCGTAAAGGCAAAATCAACCCATCCCTCTCGAGAACTTTTACTGCCAACTAAATCGTAATTCGTTCTTTTTCGTTCTGCGTAATTCCGAGCCAGAGCTGGAGGAACAACACTCAAATCAAATTTTTCCCAATCTTTGATGCCGAAGGGAGTCATGGGAACATAAGAATAACCTACTATATCAAAATCATCGGTTAGTTTCAGCCTCTTGCCATGAATGATTTTGTAAAAGCCTTCTTTTTCTCCTTTTTCAAAAAGATCATAATTTGCAACGCAATCGTCATTGCCCATCATAATATATACTTTCGTCGAAGAATCCAGAAGAGGGTGGAATAATCCTGGCAGCACTTCTTGGAAAAACCTTCGCTGAGCTGGAATAAAATCATTCTCAGGCAAACCTTTCGGAGCGATGTCGCCACCGACAATTATTGAATCAGCAGAAATCTGTAGAGCATAATTGATTAATTTTTGATACTGAATCTCATTTCCATGCACATCAGAAGTATAGACTATGACCTGTTTAATTTTCGCTCACCGCCATAAATAACTTAACAATAATTGAATATAAAAACTTATCTAAAACCGCTTTAAATCATCGCAAAAATACTTCTCCATTCTTTGCTTCGCTAAGCGCGGTTCCTATCGTTCCCAGATAACTATCTACTATCTTATGCGCTAGGATATGAGAATTTGAATCCTTAAAATCTTCTTGTTTAGGAAAATATGAATCTCTATAAATTGCTGTGATTATCTGCAGCAACTCTTTTGCAGGAATGCTTTCTTGACCATTAGTAAGTTTGATCATCAGATGATTTGCTTGCGCTTCTTCTGCTGGAACGCCGGTTTCAAAATCCCATTTTAATGGTGGAGAGACATAAGGGACTTCTTTCACTGATCCTTTCTCATCTTCATAATAAACTCGCTTTCTGGCAATTTCTTCCCGACGTAAAACTTGTTCAATGGTTTGGATATCCTGATGAGAAGCTTCACCTACAATGGCTTTTACATTATTATTTTCCTGCTCCGCGCGATCGAGAGCGAATTGATAGATACTCTGATACAGTTCATTGACTAATCTTCTGCCGCGATATTCTTCATCGACAGCGACATACCACACTGCTAGGATACTTTCTGCATCCGGAGAAGATGAGTCAAGAGCAAGATAACTGCTGTTCGCAGCAGCGATTACATTTCCTTTCCAGTCAGAAACAGCATGATAAGCTATATTTAGATCAAAAATCCATTCATTTACGATCGGTTCATAGTCATCCATCTCTGAGCCAAAGGTCTTTGATAAAAATTCATAAGCCTGATTTAATTTGAGACCATCATGGCTGGTTAAAAGATCAATCACAAAAGCTTCCTGCTCAGAATGGATCATCTCTTGATAAGAAAATACTTTTTCACGTGTATATTTTGACTTTGCTTGTAATCGACTCAGCAGCTTTTGCATTTCAACGCTCATGGCAATTCAATGACCATCCCTTCCCAACCTGGATTAGCTATTTTTGTTTCTTCAATAGCATCGACCATGCCTACTGTCTCATGCAGATGTCCGCTCAGCGCTAATTTCGGTTTCACACGTAAAATAAAATGTGTGAAATCTTTATTGCCAACATGGCGGTTCCCTAACCAATCTAATTTCGTGCCATACGGCGGCTGATGGGTGATCAAAATTATCTTCTTACCGTTATATTTTCCGTACCATTCCCGAGCAATTTTTCTGAAGGCTGGATCCTGCAGGGTAAATCCGCCGCCGCCATAGCCCAGAAAGACGTAATCGCCGACAATCTTGGCATTTCTGTCCAGATTGATGAAATTAGAAAATCCTGCCACAATTCCCGTAAATTCTGCTCCTTCTTCATGATTTCCCGGAATCAGATACACTTTTTTTCCCAAAGAATTAAGTTTTTTCAGATTATATTGCAACCCATTTCCAAAAATAGAAATATCACCGCAGCAGACCACAAAATCAATATCATCTTTTGCCGCACGCTTAATCAACTGATTCAACATTTCCTTATCTTCGTGCAGGTCGGTGAAGGTTAGAAATTTCATAAAAAGAAAAATTATGCAGCTTCTTGGAGAGCTTCTTGGTCTTCTTCCGAGGATTCTTCTGCTGCTTCTGCAATATCTTCGGTTGCGTCACTCTTAGTAGATTCTTCCACTTGCATTTCCACCGCATTATCCTTGGCAAAAGTCAATACACGGACGGTCGCGTCATTGACCGGATAAATCTTATAGAGCAGCTTTTTCAGAGTCATCTGTATTTTACGGCTGACTAAGTTTCCGACCACAGTTTCAAAAGTGTTGTTTTTCACTTCTTCTGCTAAAAATGCTTTCATTTTCAGACGCAGCTGTTTCTGTACAGAACGTTGCGCTTTGATTTGAGTGATAAGAAGTGTCTTCAAAATAACATTTTTTCCATCCTTGGTCTTAAAGACTAAGTAATCATCAAGACGATCGGTACTTTTTCGCACCATCCTTTTCACAGAGGTAGCGGTCAATTCATATCCAGAGATAGATGCTTTCAGGGTTGTCCCTTCCAATTCATCTACAGTAAATTTAACATAGGCATTCTGATCTTTCATATTACCAGTAAGATCCTTCAGATTAATCTTAAGATTTCTCCCTATCGCTCCTTCAGGAGAAGCTAGATATGTTTCTCCTAATTCCATCTGCCCAAATAGTTTTGGACTTACTATCCTGTACCATATTTTCCTTGCGGTATTTACACGCGCTAATGCTTTCTTTGATTGATCTTTTGACATTTTTTAGTTCTCTTAAGCCCGGATGGTTAGTTTAGATACCTGAATTTAAGCTTAAAACTAGGGGTTATTTAAAAACGTTTGGATTGTAAAGAGATAAAACAAGATAAATCACTTAATCCACATAAAATTGTATTTGCACTACAGTTATACGACCTATTTCTCTGACGAAACGTTTATATATAAAGTTCTTCCGAAAACACCATCTCACTAGAGAAAAAAACCACATGAAACCACTTAAAATCGCTGTAGAATATGAACGAGGATTGCATCATGCTCAAGATTTCACGGTAGCTGATGTCGCGATTCCTTTTCTTTATCATCCCCTTAATATGAGTAAAGACGTAAAAACAAAATATTTTCACGAAGAAGGGACATTGCATCAGACTGAATTTAATTCTCTACCTGCATCTTCTCTTGCTGAACTGTGCCTTGATTTTTTAAAAGCCGAAGAATTAAGCGACAAAATTTGCGCAGAATTAGGCGTTGTAAACATCCCCATCAGTGAAACCGGTGCAGGTTTAGCTACCATCAACGCCAGAAAGATGCATCGTATTTATGGTTACGAAACCATTTTTGGTGAGAAAGCTACGGAGAGGCTCATTCGGATTTCTGGCATTCACCTCCACATAGACCAAAATCTGGAACGCTTGACCGATCAATTCAATGCATTGACTGCCTTACTGCCAACTATCGCATTTACATCAACTTCGCCCATCTCACACGAAGGAAAGAACAGTATGAACTGTCATCGGTATCATACCATTGCAGATCCAAAAGAAGGAGTATTTGTTATTCCTGCTACTAAAGATATCCCAAAGTGGAGCGAAAATCGAAGCTACATCGCTTCCATAAAAGAACTTGAAAAAAGGAATAAAGAACGTTATAGCCGATGGAATGATGAATTCTCAAACACTTACAATAGACATAAGAACAAAAATCTGCCATTAGATTATAATCCGAAATCTTTCATGCTTCATTTTACTGAAGAGACAACCGGTTACCCTGATGTACGCTTCCGTCCTGACATGGGCCAAGGTACTTTCGAATTAAGGATTAACGATTCTGCTCCCTTAGACATCGTATTAGCACAAGCAGGATTAGTATTAGGATACATGAATCAGATCATGCTTGGTGACATACCAGTTACAGTTGCCGAAAATAATCATAAAAATGATAACTACCAATTTAATAAAAAAAGCGTGATACTTCCCAACAGATGTATGCTTGATCATTACACCGATTTAGCGATGAATTATGGCCTGGAAAATCCCCAGGTACGTGACTATCTTTCTGCACTTTGTGATTTTGCCAAAAAAGGCCTTTCAGATGAAGAACAGCCGTATCTTAAACCATATTTTGAGATGCTTTCCACAGGAGAAAATGTAGCTACTCAACTGTTAAAATCTTTGGGACACAAAATTATCTATTCCCCTCAAGACGGAGCGCTCGCCAACAGATTTGTCTGGGAAAAACATCAACAAGCCGTACAAACATTACAAGAAAAGACTGGTTATCAAAGAGGTTCGCTTCTATGTGCAGAATAATTGTCGCTTCCGGAAATATTGATGCCACAAAGATTCTTGAAAGTATTATTTTACTGGCCAAAGATGAAAATTCTGTTCATGAAATGAATAAGAACAGTCTAGGAAGCTGGCAGCATGCCGATGGTTGGGGAGCGGCATATCTGAACGAGAAAGGAACATTCACCATCAAAAAATCACCTAAAGCAATTTTCGATGATCCGGCCGTGAAAAAATTATATCATCTTAAAACAAATCTTCTCATCGCTCATGTACGAAAAAAAGCAGGAAGTGAGATCTCCCTCAAAAATACGCATCCATTTAAAACGAAGCATCCTGTACTGGGCGAATGCGTGTTCTGTCATAATGGAGTCATTGAAGATGAGATTAGATTTGATCAGAAATACCGAGCGCAAGGAAAAACTGATTCAGAGCGCTTATTCTATTCCATCCTTAGTGATATCAAAGATGAGAACAAAGAAGAGAATGATGACAAAATTGCGGCTGCTATTCAAAAAAACTTGCAAAAGTACCAGAAAACCAAAGGGACCAATATTGTTTTAGCCACCAAAGATAAAACCTTTGTAGCCATGCGAAAAAATGAACTACCGCGATATTATGGTATGGTCTTGGCAAAAGGAAACGATTTTATGCTTATTAGTTCAGAAAAGCTTAAAACCTTTCCAGACATTTCCTGGATACCTATCCTTCCGGGAGAAGTTATAACCATTCGAAATGGAACCGATCAATTTTCTATCGGCAGGGAAGAGAAAAGCATTTTACACAAAGTAATTGCAATGATTCGAAACTAACATGGAAGTCAAAATTTATAGCATCCCTACCTGCCCTTGGTGCGCTAAAGGCAAAGAATGGCTGAAGAAAAAGAAAGTCACTTTTTTAGATTGTAATGTCGCTGAGAGCCAAAACAGCCAATTTAGAGATGAGCTTCTCGATAAGTCTGGACAGATCAGTGTTCCTGTCTTTGATTTCGATGGGGTTATTATTGTCGGCTTCAACGAGCAGAAGTTAGAAGAAACTTTGACGAAAGCTCAGAAGAAGTAGATAAACTTCTCAACACTTCTTCCACATCTTTTCCTTCAAACAGAATCTGATGCAATCCTTCTATCAACGGTAAATGTAAGTTTGTTTTTTCTTTAAACCCGATCGCTCTCTTGACTGCTGTAACTCCCTCAGCAACCATTTTCATCTCTGCTAAAACATCATCTAATTTCCTGCCTTTACCGACTTGTTCACCTACATGCCGATTGCGAGAATGCTTGCTGGTAGCAGTGACAATCACATCTCCTATACCAGCTAATCCATGAAAAGTCTCTTCCTTTGCGCCTAATTTCAGACCGATGGCTTTTATCTCTTCCAGACCTTTGGTAATGACATATGCTTTAGCATTGTCCCCTAACTCTTTCCCATCCAAAACACCCACAAAAACAGCCAGGATGTTTTTCAAGGCCGCGCATAACTGCACCCCGATGATGTCATCACTCACTTCGACGTTAAAAACATCAGAATGAAATACTTTCTGGATCTGCTGCCGTTCTTTTCCGTCCTTTCCGGCCAGCACAATTCCGCTGAACAATCCCTTACATACTTCTTCTGCATGGGTAGGTCCATACAAACAATATACATTCCCTACAACTTGCTTCTGTACTGACTCAGACAACAGTTCTAAACCAGCTCCAAACCCTTTAGAACAGATCACCACTGGTTGATTTGAAAATAAATGTTTAGCTTTTGCGACAGTAGCTTCCACTTTATCAGAGGGGACTACCAGCAATACCAACTCGCTGTCAGTAAGGACTTCCTCAATCTTATGTGAAATAAAAATATTGTCTGGCAGCGGAGCATCCGGCAACAGCTTACATACTCTTTTCTGCTGCATCTCTTCTGCTTGCTCTTGGAAAAATTCCCATACGTTTACATCGTGATTATTTTTTGCGAGAGTGATGGCTAGAGCGCTGCCCCAACTACCGCCTCCTATAATTGCGATTTTCATAGTTAAAACACAAAGGAAGTGCTTTAAATAATTTATGTAGTATAAAACAATAATATCCAGAAAATCTACTTCAGAATCATCAGCATTTCCTTCTGATCAATCCCATAGTCATACAACAATTCTACAAACAGCGGTGTAGTATAGGTTTCGTCGCTGCCTAAATATCCTGCGCAAACCAGCGTGGCTGACTTTTCTTCAGATTCAAACAAGAAACTATTTTCAACACTATTGCCACGGAATTCGCAAGTCAAAGGCTTCCCACCTAAAGCAGCAGTGGCTAAAGTGATTTTACCGACTTTTCCTTTCCCTTTGTTTTCAATGGTCATGCGCAATTCTATTTGCTTTCCCTGCCGTGGGATAATTTCTAAATTTGTTACTCCTAATGGAGCTCCTTGCCCTTTGTAAGAAATTTCCTTTTGGAAAGCACATGCTCCTTGATAGGCCTCATAGGCAGCGCCAACATATCCTTGGCTACCTGATTGTGAAGTGACGCAGATACTTGGGGAAAATTCAACCTTGGAATGGTAAGATACAGAAGTTCGGAAATTTTCCTGCTCCTGTGCTGCGCCTGGCAGCAATTTCTTGACCATTCCTTCAAATATGACATCTTCTTGCATCCCATCATTTTTGAAGATGCTTTTTCCTTCCAGATTATTGAGATGTTGCTTATCAGAATACAATTCGATGTAGTGATTATCAAAACCTCGTAGAGAGACTTCTACCTCAGTGATATCATATGCTAAGATATTATGGACAGAAATAGGTAAGATCAATTGCTGATCTTGATATTCCTCTGCCGCTCCGCGGTAAGAGATAGTTATGTCCGTAAATCCCTGTTTGTAATTGATATTTGTTCCTCGTTCGGTAGTCTGTCCACAGGAAACAATAAACAAAAATATCAATAAAAAAGAAAATATTATTTTTTTCATGATACCAACTCCGGAGTTTGGACATTCTCTAAAGGAGTCACTTCAATAGGGATTGATTTTGTAAGCTTATAATCATAATTCAGATCAGCCACAAAGGTTTCTACCTTAAACTCTTTTTCAGTAAGCTGGGCTAAATCTGGAGGCAAGGTCAGATAACATCGTTTCAATTCGCTAGTCTCACGTTTCTTGGTCTGCGCAGCGATCAATCTTATTTCGCCACCTTGCAGACATTCCTTATCACCTACTCGTTCATCATCAACACTAAATCCACGCTCCCAGAGACCATAGAAATTATAACTATTAACTTTGAGAACTTCTCCGCTGCCGAGATTAGCTACAGAAAAAGAAAATGAAACTGGTTCTTCTGCTAATACTAACGGCGCTGAGCCATCACCAGTTCCAAATTTAAAATTCAAGAGCGCAAATTCGGCCGGCCCTTGTGAGATTTTATCTTTGCTCTTGAAATTGTCCGCGTCTATTTGTTTACGCAAGGTTGCATCTATCTTTTCGCTGATGAAAGCTCTTTTGAGAAAAGAAAAGGTCTGCATCCCGGATAAAGTAGCAGCATAGCTTAAAGTATATTTACCTTTCAGATCAGCTGAAGGCTGGCAATCTATTGACACATGCTGCTCTTTTTCACGTATCTGCACCTGATTTTGTTCCTGGCCATTTACAAATACCTTTCCAGAGATATTTATTTTTTGCTGAGTGAATAAGCAGGAAATACTGGCTATGAAAGTCTGCTGCCGAGGGTTTTGCACTTCGAGAGAGACTGGATAAAATTTTTGCGGTTCAGTTGTTTTTTTAGGGAAGAATTCATCCACTTTCAATTCCACTTTTGTGACTTGTTTTATAGCATCGCTGACTGCTCCTTCTACCGTCGCTGCTCCGCCTTGCAGGGCTATTTTTTTCTGCTCTTGGAAACATGCCTGCTGTTCTGTCGCGCCCCGTACATTATTTGTACAATATCTGGTGATTCTCTTATCTTCGATGCAACCATCGTATTTGTAACTGCCACCGAGAACTCCAAAAGTGCAAGTGAAATAATCATGCCAGACATTCTTGGTTTCTGTTAAGGAATCAGCAATTTTTACCACTTGAGCCTTAGCGATGCCGTAATATTCTGCATGAGTTTCATCTTGCATTGCGACTGGCCCGGTTACAAGAATAGGAAAAAGCAAAAACAAGATGAAACCGATAATTAACATTAACACTAGCAACCCACCTTTACCAAGATGTTCGCCGGCACCCATGGTGTCAAAAACACCAGTTAAGAATAATACTACAGCTAAGATTACCCAAGCAAAGACGTAATATGTAATAAGCCAATTCTTAAATTCAGATTCTGGAAATAAACCTAACACAAACTGGGTAAAGGTATCTAAAGCAAAGGTCATGAAGACCATGGTTTCTTTTAATTGTGCTTCCGGCGTGTAATGGATAGCAATAAAGAAAAAGAAACCCAAAATGATACTTAGAAATAATGATCCTCCTGGATGATATGCAATATAGGTCTTGAGAATCAGTCCGATGATGCTAAGAATTATTAAACCAATATATACGCCCGTTGCTGCCGGGATTTTAGGAAGCGATGGAGCATTAAACGAAGGCAGAGAAAATCTTCTGGAGGGTGAGCTTGGTGAAGGTCTTGATTCAGCTTTAGGCTTTTCTCTTTGAACAGAAAAGAAATTCTTAACTCGGGGATCTTTATCTTTAATCTCTGGTTCTTTTTTCGGCTTCTCTTCTTTTTCAGAACCAAACTCCCGAAAGCCCTGCTTATTAGCGATAACTGCCTTCTTGAGCAATCTAAATAGGTCTATCATAATCTCCTCTTTTTCTAGGGAATATGAATATTCCAGCATATAAAAATGTTACTGGAAGATTAGTATTCTTAGTGAGTATTCGTAGTGGCGCAAGACAAACCGAGGGAAGTCCCTTACGGGGTGGTTTGTAGCCACGAAGTGGCGTCTTGCCGCCAAATAATAAAAGTTAGAAAGAAAAATCTCAGAATTATCACGTAAACTCTAATCCAATAAATCCGCTCTTAATTCCCGTACTTCTAGGGTCTTGCGCGGCTTGATTTTGAGGGCATTAGTACCCTGGACTATGTCATCGCTGACGTCCAAGACATAGGAGACTTCTTTGGTATCAAAATATCTTTTATGACCATTAATTTCCAAATCACCGAACTTCCGCGCTACCACATCTACAAAGTTCAAGGTTAAACGAACTCTTTTATCGCCATCGACAATCTTTCTATACTCTTCATAGCTCAGGTCAAAGTAATAGGTCGGAAATTCTAATTCTTTTAAATCTGATTTCACTAAAATATGAATAAGTAGATAATCTCCCTTTTCCGTCCTGAAAACTACCTCATTTTCTCCTTGATTCAAGACTTCAGGTGCAAATTCAATAGGAATTATGGCTAAATCACAATCAGGCACACTGGAATAAATAAGCTTACCGTTGATAGTGATTTCAAGGACACCAACTTCTTGATATTTACAACTAGGCTGGAATTTCAAGACTACTTTCTGAAGATTCTCTTTCTCAGTTTCTGAAACTAGAAAGACATTTCTGGAAGACTGCGCCTCTACGCTAGTGACATCAGCGACTGCCTTGATATTTTCTAAGGAAACTTCATCAGTGCGCCAAAACGCCAATCCCGGAGAAGAAGCGGTAAAGACCACTGTATTTTGTTCTTTGAGAATATTTTGCGGCACCGTAATAGGAGCTAAACTTCCAGATGCGACTTCATCATTAAATACTTGCTCTCCGTTTACTATTATTACTAATTTTCCTTTCACTGCCTTTACATCCAGGCTGAGCAGCATATTTTTGGTATGCTTCAAATCAGGAACCATCACCGTAAGTACGTCCGTCTGTTCTGAAAAAACACCTTTCTTGGCATACGCAACATTTTTCTCTGCCAGAATCTTCGCTTCAGTCCGCGCATAAATATTGACTACAGGGATAGGATGCTCAACTTCTTGCTGAGTTAAATAATCAATTCTTCCCGGAGAGACTGAGATTAATTTCTTTTCTACTAAGCCCGGAACAATGATTGAACTGCTATTAGTATTATCATCCAATAATTTAGCCCGCTCTTGCGGGGGAATAAGAATGACAAAGCCGACTATCAAAGCAGCGATAATTGCTATAAGAACTGCTGCGCCTGCTGCGGATTGACCTCTTTTTGTTCGTAACATCTGAAGGATAGAAAAGTTTGGTATATTTAAAGTTTCTGAAAATACAACGCAAGAGATGAGGCAACGACCACCATTTCTGCGCAGAAATATGATCTTCGTCATATTTCTTGCGATATTTTCGGAAACCTCGGAAATCCTTGGATTTCCGTTGGATTGTGGGAATAAAGGAATAAAGTTTACTTCGCCGCATCAGCCATTTCCAATAATTCTTTATGACTAAAAACACCATACCAATAACCAATATCCTTCCATTCTCCTTGAGAACTTTTGTAGAAATTCTTTTCTGTTATTAATGGCTGTTGGGTTATGAGAGGTCTAGCATGTAGTAAGGCTGAATAAACTCGTGCAACTTCTGACATTCCTTGCTTATACTTTTCCAGTAATTCTAATTGACGATCATTAAGCGGTACAAAATCATTAGGTTCTGTTGGAAACAAAAAATCACTTAAAGCAGTAATGAATATTCTTTTGCCCGTATCATAGCGAAGAGTGCCGCTTGTAACTGATTCTTCATCTTTTCCACTATATGCTACGATTACTGGTACACAACCTAAAAAAGGCTCATGCTCAGCATTATTATGATACAAATGTAATTCCGGTTTAAGGATTACCTTAACCCCTTCCACATCAAACGTCAATTCTTCTAATCCCATAACTGTACATTTTCAACACATAAATATATAAGATTTCGTATTCCCCAGCATACAATGCAACTCATAACTTCCGATTTCAAGAAAGGACTAGTCAAACTAAAAGTAAACGATAAAGACGACCTTTGGTATCTAAGCCATTTGATTGACCAAGGAGATATCGTTAAAGGCAAAACTACCAGAAAAATAAAGATTGGCGAAGGAGAAAATGCAAAATCTGTCAAGAAAACCCTCACCCTCAGCATTAACGCAGAAAAGATAGAGCTTACCGAAACCTCGCTCCATATCAACGGCAAAGTAACTGAAGGTACAGAAGAAGTACCAAAAGACAGCTATCAATCCATTACCTTGGAAGAAGCTTCTGAATTCAGCATAGAGAAAACGTCATGGCTAAGCTATCAAAAACAGAAACTACATGAAGCCTGCGAAAAGAAGTACGACTATTTACTGTGCCTTTTTGATCGAGAAGAAGTGCTCTTCGCACTGACAAAAAAGTTTGGTTATGAGATTCTTGCTACCTTAAAAGGCGAAGTGCAGAAGAAAGCCAAAGCTGTAGAAATCAAAAAAGATTTCCAGGAAGAGATTATCAAAACCCTGCAAAGTTATGCTCAGCGTTACCAACCCAGCGCTATTATCCTGGCTTCTCCTGCCTTTTACAAAGAAGACTTATTCAAAAAAATCCCAGCTTCCGATTTCAAAAAGAAAATTGTTCTGGCAACTTGCTCGGATATCAGTGAGCGTTCTTTAGACGAAGTTATGCGCCGTCCGGAATTGGCAGAAACGCTCAAACACAGCCGGGCTCGGCAGGAACAATTGCTCGTAGAAGAATTACTCAAAGAGATCAACAAAGATGACAAAGCTGCTTATGGTTGGAAAGAAGTGCGGGAAGCAGTCAACAGCGGTTCAGTAATAAAACTCTTGCTTACTGACAGCTTCATCCAGAAGAAAAGGATTGCCGACGAATTCATGGAGATTGAACAAGGCATGAAAGCAGTTGATTCTTTGCAAGGAGAGATCCACATCATCTCTTCTGAAAGTGATGCGGGAAAGAAATTAAATGGCTTGGGTGGGATTGCTGCAATTCTCCGTTATAAAAAATATTAAAGCTTAGCGGTGTATTTTCCCGTCGGAAAAACACCCAAAACATCTACCCTATATTTTGTACAACCACAACCTTTTAATAGTAGTTTATTTTACTGATGACCTAGTAGCAAATCATTATCACTGATAGAAAGGAAAAAAGGAGGGGTAATTAAAATGATTGTAAAAGAGGAATTGTTAAGTCAACTGCGCCGTTACTTCGACTTAAATTTATATGAAGTCAAGCTTTGGGCAGCATTGTTAAGCCGAGGGGTTTCTACCGCAGGAGAATTGTCTGATATCGCTGACGTTCCCCGTTCTCGAAGTTATGATGTTCTTGAGTCCTTGGAAAAAAAAGGATTTGTAGTGATGAAGTTAGGAAAACCAATCAAATATATTGCTATTCCTCCTACTGAAGTTGTCGATCGTGTCAAGAAAAACATGAATAATGATTCACAGGAAAAAATAAAACGCCTTGATTCGATCAGGGGATCAGATTTGTTGCAGGAATTAGAAACTCTGCACAATAATGGTATCGCTTTAGTTGATCCAGCTGACATCAGCAGTTGCCTACGTGGCAGAAACAATCTCTACAACCACTTAGACTTATTGATCAAAGATGCTACCAAGACCATCAATATCATGACCACTGAAAAAGGATTTCTGCGTAAAGTGGAAGGGCTTCGTGGCTCATTAGAAAAAGCAAAAAAGAAAGGTGTCAAGATAAGGATTGCCGCTCCGCTTACCAAAGAAAACAAGCAGACTGCCGATAGTTTGAAAGGATTGGCAGAATTGAAACACAGCACCAAATTCAATTCACGGTTCATGACTGTCGACGGAAAAGACTTAGTGTTCATGATGCTGGATGACAAAGACGTTCACCCTTCTTATGATATAGGTGTCTGGGTTAAAACACCGTACTTTGCTTCAGCTATGGACAATATGTTTGACACGGTCTGGAATTTGAAATAGATTTTTTACTTTCTTTTCTTCTTGATTTCTATCAGCAATTAATTTATAAATAATCGTCCTTTCTAAATCTCTTATGGACGTCGATAAACTTGTTGCGAAACTGCATCCTTTTGAAAGGGCAGTCCTGCCTGTACTTTTAGAGGAAAAAGACTTCCAACAGATCATTAAGAAAAGCAAACTGCAAGAGATCGAAGTCATGCGCGCTCTGCAATGGCTGGAAAACAAAGAACTGTTGAAAATTTCTTCTACTACCAAAAAAGTAGTTTCCTTAGATAAAAATGGAATTCTTTATTTAAAAGAAGGATTGCCTGAAAAGTCATTCCTTAACTCCTTATCCGATGAATTCAAAGGATTAAACGTCATCACTAAAAAATCTAAACTCAGCAGGGAAGAAGTCAATGCATGTATCGGCTTGCTGCGAAAAAAAAATGCGATTGAGGTTGCCAAAGGAGAAAACTTACAGATTAAACTTACTGAACAAGGAAAAAAACTACGTGAACAAAAATCACCTGAAGAAATATTCTTGCAAAAAACCTTCCCTATTGAAGTCACTTCATTACAAGGAACAGATAAAGCACTATTCGAAGAACTCAAGAAACGGAAAGAATTTCTCAAGGTAGAAGAAATAAAAGAGACTACTGCAACACTGACTGAACTGGGAAAACAAATTGCAGCTCTGGATTTGACCGAAGAAGTGATTAACCGCTTAACCACCGGCATGCTCAAAACAGGAAGTTGGACGCAGACCAAATTCCGCGGGTATGATGTAGAGATTAACGTTCCGCAAAAATATGCTGGAAAGAAACATTTTGAAAATGAAGCGATTGAATACATCAAATCCATCTGGCTAGAGCTAGGCTTTACAGAGATGACTGGTAATTATGTGCAATCTGCCTTCTGGGATTTAGATGCTTTATTTGTTCCCCAAGATCATCCTGCCAGAGAGATGCAAGATACATTCTATCTGCACGGAAAAGCTAAGTTACCTGATTTATGGAAAAAGATCAAAGAAGTGCATGAAAATGGCGCAGATACCGGCAGCAAGGGGTGGAAATACACTTTTTCCAAAGAAGAGACTGAGCAGATACTGCTGAGAACACACACTACTGTTTTATCAGCGCAGACTATCGCCAAATTAAAGAAAGAAGACTTGCCCGCCAAATTCTTCGCCGTCGGAAAAGTCTTCCGAAACGAAGCACTTGATTGGAAACACTTATTTGAATTTTATCAGGTAGAAGGAATTGTGATTGATCCCAATGCTAATCTCAAACATCTTAAAGGATACTTGACCCAGTTTTACAAAAAGATGGGCTTCAGTAAAGTGCGCATGCGACCAGCACATTTTCCATACACTGAACCTTCTTTAGAGATAGACGTCTTCCACCCAGTGCGAAAACAATGGGTTGAATTAGGCGGTGCTGGAATTTTTCGGCCGGAAGTCGTAAAACCACTGTTAGGATTTGACTGCCCAGTATTAGCATGGGGACAGGGCATGGGAAGAATCATCTCAGAATATTGGAACATCACTGACATCCGCGACATCAACAAGAATGATTTAAAACAAATCAGAGAAATGAAATTGTGGTTGAAATGAAAAAAGCGATAATTGTGCATGGTTGGAATGGGATTCCAAATGATTCTTGGAAACCGTGGTTAAAGAAAGAACTAGAGAGAAGAGGCTTTCAAGTTCTAACACCGCAAATGCCAGGAAGATTACATCCAAAGTTAAACGAATGGATAAAAACAATTTCTCAAAATGTAAGAGTGCCAGACAAAGATACTTATTTTATTGGTCATAGTTTAGGTTGTATATCAATTGTTAGATATCTTACAACTCTTCCGAAAAATATTACAGTGGGAGGTTGTGTACTTATAGCAGGATTTAGTGGCAATGTAGGAATACCTGAAATTTCTGAATTTTACAGCCTACCTGTTGATGTAGAAAAAGCAAGAGACTATTGTAACAATTTTGTAATAATCCATTCAGACAATGATGAAGCTGTTCCAATGAGAAAAGCTATAGAATTTAAGGAACAACTAAAAGCTAAGTTTATCTTAGAACATAATAAAGGACATCTCAGTGAAGGTGACGGGCTAAAAGAATTACCCTCGGCTCTAAACGCTATTAAGGAGATGAGTGTGTAAATGCCATCCATAACCTTAAACAAAAAAGTCTTTGAACAATTAGTCGGAAAAGAATTGCCTCTCGAAGAGCTCAAAGACCGCATCAGCATGTTAGGGACTGATTTAGAAGATATTAAAGATAATGAAATCCATGTCGAAGTTTTTCCAAACCGACCGGATATGTTATCAGAACAAGGATTTGCCAGAGCCTTCAGCTCATTTATCAGTGTGAAGACCGGATTGCGAAAATACGCGGTCAAGGAAAGCAAAGACAACCTGCAAAAAATCATCATCGATCCTTCCGTCAAAGGAATTCGGCCTTACACTGCCTGCGCTATCGTAAAAGGGTTGAACTTTAATGAAGAAAATCTTCGTCAGGTAATCCAGATCCAAGAAAAACTGCACATCACTTATGGTAGAAACAGAAAAAAAGCTGCCATCGGCATCTATCCCCTGGAAAAAATTACTTTTCCTATCACCTACAAAGCTGATCTTCCTAAAAACATTAAATTCAAACCATTAGAAGCACATAAAGAAATGACTGCTCTGGAAATCCTAGAAGAACATAAAGCCGGAAAAGAGTATGCCCATTTATTGCAAGGATTACATAAATATCCTATTTTCATCGATGCCAAAGGAGAGATTCTCAGTATGCCGCCGATCATTAACTCAGACAAAACCGGCCGAGTTACCGATGAGACTAAAGATATCTTTGTAGAATGTTCCGGATTTGATTTCGAAGTGCTCAGCACTTGCTTGAACATGATTGTGACTGCATTAGCAGATATGGGAGGGGAGATTTATTCTTTAAAGTTAGAATATACTGATGGAATTAAAATAAGTCCAAATCTAATTCCTACCAAAATGAAATTAGACTTATCATATGTCAATAAAAGATTAGGACTAAACCTATCAGAAAAAGAGGTAGTTAAACTATTAGAAAAGATGGGCTATGGGTGTGAGCAAGGACAAGTTTTAATCCCGGTATATCGCGCTGATATCCTGCATCAAGTTGATTTGATTGAAGACATCGCTATCGCTTATGGCTATGAAAATTTTCAGGAAGAGATTCCCAACGTAGCAACTATAGGAGAAGAAGATGCCTTTGAAAAATTTGCTAAGAAAGTTCGGGAATTGTTGGTAGGAATGCAGTTACTGGAAGTAAAAAATTTCCATCTGACGACCAAAGAAGATCTTACCATCAAGATGAATCTTACCATAGAACCGATTCCGCTCAGAAATGCCATCGGCGATCATAATCATCTACGCAACGCTATTATGCCCAGCCTTATGAAAATTCTTGCTGAAAACCAGCATCATGAATATCCGCAGAACATCTTTGAAATCGGCAGGATTTTTGTCTCTGGAAATACTGAGACTGGTGTCCTTGAAGCAGAACATCTCTCGGTCATGTTATGTCATGATAAGACTGATTTTACGGAGATCAGACAAGTGCTGGAAGCATTGATCCGAGCTTTAGGATTAGCATGCGCAGTCAAAGAAAGCGAATATCCCCATTTTATTACTGGGAGAGGAGGAGATATCATCATTAACGACAAAAAAATTGGAATAATCGGAGAATTGCATCCGCAAGTAATAATCAACTGGCAGATGGTCATGCCGGTAGTTTGTTTTGAAATGAATCTGGGAGAATTGTTTAAACTGGCCTGGAAGGGATAATTATAATTTTTTCCTTTTTTTAGTAGGAATTGGCTTTGCAGGGGTTAATTTAACTGCTTCTTCGCTTTGATGATTCTGTTTTGCTTCCAGTTCTTTGTATGCTGAAATGTAAGAACTTTTGACAACATTTTTTAGGGCTACTCCTGCTGATGTAATAACCCTAGGCGTAGATTTGATCGCTAAAAGAGAATAAAGAATTGCATAATAGGGAAGCGTGATTAACATACTCCCGGCAGGTTCTTTATAAGCCACATTACTGTAATTATTTTTTGTATAGATATCCTTCCTTGCTCCGTAATTTAAAATTGCTGAAACAAAACCGGTTAACGCACCAATAACAATTGCGCTATTAGAATGTTGGGTATCGCGAAGAGTAATATAAGCAGCCACTAAAGAAGTTGTTATTGTTTCCGCAGCCATGTTTGCTTTGGTATAATGTATCGGATCATCTCCTAAACTTTTTGCAATTTTCTCTTGATACTTTGCAGGCAATGCTCCAACTATCGGATAATACCATTGATGAAGGTGCGATTTCTTTGCCAAATTCGCAGTTCCCTTCACCGCAACTTTCAACATGCTCGGCTTTTGATAAACCACATCATCGATACTTTGCACAACTTCTGTTTCGAGAACTTCTGATTCTGCAAGACAAACACGATTCACCACTGCCGTTAAATCTTCAGCATTCCTTCGATAATTTAGTTTTTCTAACATTAAAAATTCTTTTTTTACTTGATCGGCTTTTTCTGAACCGTACTTGACTTTAATGCCTTCTATTAAGATTTCTGCCAGATCTTTATCGTTGTCGTAGTCAGTCATTTATTATTCCTAACACCATACCCAGACCATAATAAATAAAATAAATAAAAAATTACGCCTCCATCGGCGCTTCTAAATTTTCTTCAGCCTTAGCTTCTTTCTTAGCTTTCTTAGGCTTAGCTGTTTTTTCTGCCGAGGCTTTAGATTTTACTTTCTTCATCCTTCTTGGTCGTTCAGCTGCTTTCTTAGCTTTAGTATCCCAGACAGATAATCCTGCTTTCTCAAATACTTTCTTAACTTCAGCATGAGCTGCTTTCGCTTTCAGATCAACAGTCTTGTCCATCGGTTCAAGATGCTTGATATTGACTTTCTTGCGCCTGACATCGCCATCGACAACAACATAGCCATTGCCAACTGCTTCAACTACTACGCAGGTCCTTCCTGCATCTCTGCCGGCAATCTTGACACATAACCTTCCTACTTGAAAGATACTCATTGTGATGCACCTCTGGCTTGTTGTTTCAATAGTAATCGTGTGCAGGCTGAACAAAGCATTCCGCCGTAAGGTCGTTCTGGTCTTTTTGCAGATTTCGGCATATTCCTCACTTTAGAAGGGATATCTTTTGGTACTCCTGCTAATTGTTTCTTACATGAGCCGCATACTGTTTTTGTCGGCTTTCTTTCTCGATAATGCACTGCTACTTTTGAACCTGGAGTTCTTACAAATATTTTTCTTAATCGTCCTGATTTAAACATTCCTCGTGGCATTTTGTGTAACCTCGCTTAGTTGTTAGAAGCAAATTAGAATGAAATCACTTTCAATCCGAGTTGCCTCAAAGATAAGTCCCTGTGGGATATATTGTCAGAAGGATGGTTTTTTATAAAGGTTTCTGAAAAATCCTCAATACACCTTCAACAACTTCCGTAAACCTAAACTAAAGGCAATCGAACTGATGAAATAGATTGCCAACCATCCTGGCAGCCAGCCAAATAAAGACAGATCTCCCAATGGTTTCAATTTATTATAATTGATAGTCACTTTCTCGATATCTGAATTTTTGAAGGTGGAAAATTGCTCTTCATACTCCAAATCCTTCGTGATCAATACTTTCTTCTGCTGTGAAATGTCACCTGATTTTATCGTAAGAGTATGTTCTCCCTCCGTACTTTTCATTCTCCATGTCACTTCTCCATTCATAATTTCCTGTTTTGCATCAGATGATAATTCCGTACCAAGATCTGGAACCAGTTCAGTATCTCCAGTTACCCCTTTTGCAAAGGTAGCAGTCACGCTATAAGTTTCTCCAGGATAGATTGGCTCAAATGACAAATGTCCGGCCATCCAAGAAAAAATAAGGATGATTGGCAACATAGTAATTAGGGTTGATTTCAAGGAATGCTTCATGTAATCCATGTTGGACTTCATCGCTTCCTTCTGCACTTTCATCATCTCTTCCGGATTAGAACGCAGTTCTTTCATCTGTTTCTGGAACTCTTTCTGTTTTTCCTTCAGACGTTTCATTTCGGTCTGATTGGTCGCAAACTTATAGACAACAGTGATAATCAAAGAAATAACCAGAGAAACTAAGACAATCAATAAAGCAGGATTCCAATTCAGCAAAGGTAATAGTACAGGGTTTAATACTGGATCTAAAAAGCTCATACTATTGTCAGGATTACTTCTTTTTATAAAGATTGTGGAGTAAAGCCCGAACTTTCACAAATATTATAAATACTAACATCAAGATTATTATTATGTACATAGGTTATAGATGGGATAAATTAAGTAAGTTATATGAAGAGAAAGAAGTAACACTTGTCCCTTCTAAATTCATTCCAGAATATCAAGCAAAGACCCCACAAGAGCAAGGAAGATTAGAAGAAAATTTCTTGACCCTCATCAAATACGTTTCTCTCAAAGCAGAACAGGATTACAAAGTTAAAGTTTCCGAACAAGATGGCATCATTTATTTGAAGCCAGTAGATGCTTTGTCAAAGATAAGAGATGGAGCAATTTTTGTTGAGAGCAGAGGAGATAATTTAACCTCTATCGACAGGATAACAACTAAAATTCATCAGGACTGTATACAATTATCCCATGATAAAGAAATCATTATCAACGGGCAAAAATTTATTTTTGTCAATTACAGTAGATTATCCATATAATTCTAAAATCATTCCATGAAATTTTCCATCGCAGAATGCTATGTTTTGATTAACTTTTAGAAAAATTCATTCCATAAACTTTCTCATAGCCGGGTGAATATCGCATCACAACCCTTTTGGCTCATTTCATTCGCAAAAGCTTTGAACCAAATCCTATCAAGTGGAACATTCACTTTGTTCAGTTCCACGACTATTCCATAAACTTCCGCATCGCCGGGTGGATATCCATCATATGTTGCTTGCCGATTTCTTCATACAATTTATAGATGATAGATACCGTCAAGACAATACTGGTCCCATTCGCTAAAGCTCCAGTCAAATCAGCTAACGCAGCTAACAATCCTATCGCTGCACCGCCAATGATAGTAAGAGGCCATATGTATCTCTCTAAGACACTCTCCAAGACCCGTTCATCTCTTCTAAATCCTGGAATCTGCAATCCAGAAGCCAGAATCTGCCGAGCTTGGCTTTTTGCATCCATATTCGCAGTCTGCACCCAGAAGATGCTAAAGACTACTGCACCAAGAACTAAAGCTAAGGTATACACTAACGCTTGCAATAACAATGAAGGAGTGAATGCTCCACGAAGTATACTCCCTACTATGTTCGGAGCACTTAACCAATACACTAACCCGCTCGCAGGAGAACTTCCTGAAAAGGTGCCTAAAATTGGATGACCCCATTTCTCAAAGAGCGTTGCGAACAATTGCACGTTCGCCAACAATGCGGCCATCAAAATAACCGGAATGTTAGAAGTATAAAAGAAGTTCAAAGGCCATCTGATGCCTTGTCCGCGAACTCTGCCAAAAGATAAAGGAATTTCCACTTTCATTGATTGAGCATATACAGCGATTCCAAACACCAGCACCGTAGAAAGAACTCCTGCTAATTGCAGGCTTGCCGTGGTGACATCTCCACCAACAATAGATTGAAAAAATGCAGGTATCGCTCCAGCAGAAATATCCGGATTAGTCGGTGAAGGAAGGAAATTAAACATTCTGATGAACAATTGCTGGGAAACTCCCGCTGCGATAAATAGGCTTATTCCTGAGCCGAATCCCCATTTACTGACCACTTCATCCATGAACAGAATCATGATTCCGCCAAGGAACATCTGAAAAATAAGCAAAGCTTGTAATTGTCCATACAGCGATGTCCCTGCCAACGATGCACTCGGAGCTAATCCACCCATCAAAACATAGATAGCTGCTTCAAATATGACAAAAAATATTCCTAAAATTTTCTGCAGGCCTTGAAATTTTTTCTTCCCTTCCGGAGTAGTCAAATCTAACTTCAACATCCCTGTTCCGGAAAGCAGCTGCAATACGATAGATGAAGTCACTAATGGGCCGATACCTAATGAGATGATACTTCCAAAAGATGCGCCCAAGATTATAGATAAAAATTCAAATTGTTGTAAAGCGTTTTCTCCCAGTCCGTATAAAGGGATAAATCCTAAGACAAAGAAAAATACTAGAATCAATAAAGTCCATTTCAGCTTCTCTTTAAAGGAAAGGCGCTGCTTCGGCCCTTTCACCTCAGGAAGATTGGAGATTATTTTGTCAAGGAAAGACATTTTATGCCTGCTCTTTAGTTTCTCCTGCGGAATCAGTCATGACAACTTCTCCACCGGCAGCAGCAACTTTTTCTGCTGCGCCAGGACTGCAAGATTTTACCGTAATTTTTAATTTAACAGACGTTGTTCCGGTACCTAATAATTTATTGTACCCTAACGTTGCCAAATCAAGAGCATAAACATTTCCTTCTTTATGAGCTTTTCCCTGTTTTACTAATTGTGCGACCCTCTCAGAAGTAAAATAACCAAGATTTACTGCCTTTACTACAGTTCTACTTTTTGATGTAAAGCCATGTTTACCTAAAATATGACCTGCTTTCACATATCTCATCTTCATGTGACCTGCTCTCTTACCTGAACCAGCATTACCGCGTCCACCACGGGAACCTGCACCTCGACGTTTCTTTCTAGCTCCACCGCCATGCGTACTTCCGCCTCGGTATTTGCCGACTTTTTTTCGTTTGTAAGTTACCATGAAATCACATATTAATTTATTATGAATTTACAACATCCTCTTCACTAGATCATTTATTTTATCGCCTCTATAACCTAATCCACCGCTAACGTTAAAAGCAGTTTTTATTCCTTTTCTGCCGAAACCTTTGAGCGGAGGAGCCAAGGCAAAATATCGTTTATACTTTTTCCCATTGATTTCCACTCCTTTACTACGATCATCGGAAAGCTGACCGCGCTTCTGTACTAACTCAGTGAAAGTAGCATCATCTATCGGACCCCAAGTGATATAATCCTTCACTCTTAACAACATTCCTTTGTAGGTAGGAGTATCTTCGATAACAACACAATGATTTTTGCGATGCAGATTCAACATCATTAAAGTTTCCTTGACCGGTTTAACTACTTTAACCATGCCACGCACGAGGATTACTGCCAATTTTTTTGGTGTTTTAGGTTGAGCCATTTTGTTTATGCGACTACTATTTTTTCCTCAGCGTTTTTCATCTTTCCTTCTACCACTGCCAGTTGCCCGATATGCTGAGGCTGGACTTTAACTTCTGTCAATTTTTTCAATGCATCCATCAACGCGAAAATTAAGTTCGGCTTAGTCCCGGTCTGACCTTTGGTCTTGCTCCAGATATCTTTGATTCCTGCCAGAGCTAATATCTTTGCACATTCTTTTTCAATACATAATCCTTTTCCTTGCGGCGCAGGCATTAATTTTATTCGTACTGATCCGCAGCGGCCTTCTACCGCAAAAGGAATGGAGTTAGGCTCGGTCGCACCTGCTTCCCAGCTGCCGCACCCTCTTCTTATTCTTATCAGATTAATTCTTGCAGTACGCTTGGCTTTATCACGGGCAGGAACAGTTTCCTTACTTTTACCCATTCCAACTCCGACATATCCATTTCTATTACCGATGACTGCGCATACTTTAAAGTGAATTTTGTTCCCTTCTTTTGTTTTCTTTTGGGTCTGCTTGAAGATACGGCGCTGCCCTCCTCCAAACTTTCCTTTCGCTTGACCAATCAGCAGTAAGTCTTCTTCCAGATTAGGAAGTAACTGATCGACAATTCCTGCTTCCATGATTTGATATCCTTTGTTAAAAATCTCATCGATATCGGTTATTATTCCATCCTGTACCATTACACCGAGAGCGGTTTTTGGTTTCCAAGTTCTTTCCGGAGCCGGGACTGATTCAATCTGTTTCGCGACTTTCAGGTCTTCTGCACCAGGTAATTCGTCTTCTGCCATTTTTTTCACATTCAATTATTATTTGTTTATTGTTATTTATTTAGATAATTTCTGCTTTACTTGCGCAAATGCTGAGCTCATACTTTCTGGCGCCACATTGCTTTTTAAATATTGCGCAAACTGAACTTTATTATGAGCATCTTTTTTCAGTTTTACGGCATAATCCTGAATATGCATCCCTTGGATTTTCTTGTCATCAGGGAATAAATCTTTTCCGCTATGCGGGACAGCTATGCCTGCATCAAGGACTCCTTTAAGGAAAGCATAATATTTACCTTTATGCAACGGAGACTTGAAACCAGTATCAAAAATCATTTCACCCTTATACTTTTTTTCTGCTACTTTTTTTCCGAATAAGAATCCGGTCAAGTAAGCAGCAGGAAGATTTTTACATGAATACTGCCATCCTGATTTACGGAGAGCAGATGAATCGACGCCGACTAATACTTTATCTCCTTTCCCGGTGAATTCTATTAATTGAGCGAGTACTCTTTTATTGGAAAAGCGTACTACTAAGCGTCCCTTGCGGGATAACAACAGCTTCAAGCGCTTCAAGTAATTAGTCTTGTTTTCACGCTTTCTGCGGTACATTACGGTTCGTGGTTTTCGGTTGACCATGGTTTAGTTTATTTCACAGTTATCTATGATTATTGTTTAGTGCTATTTTCAATCAAGTGGTGCTCTTTGAGATAGAGCTTGATGTGACGCCTGTTCCTGAAATATCCTCCCTTCGATTTTGTATATAACGTACGATAATTGGTAGTGGAAAGCAACTTCTTGTCACGAAGCTCTTTCAATAATTCACGCTGTACGCGTACTCTGACCATCCAGTTTTCTTTTCTGGTGACGATGGAATGTTTTGATCCTTTTCTGCTTCCTTTTCCTCTTTGGCGTCCTTTACTTTTTTGCTTAGTTATTTTACGCGCTCCGCCTCGGGAATGTTGATTGACTTTTGCTTTTGATATTTTTCCTACCGCAATAAGACCGCGCATATCTGAACGAGTGATAGCTTTTTGTATATCATCTAATGCTTCAGGCGAAAAGATTACTTTCTTAGGAGATACATTCAAGATTTTCCCCGCTAATTTCTTTTTATTATTCATAGTGTGTGCCTTTTAGTGTGATTATTGGTTCTTAGTGATAGTTTTTTCCATCATTTCGTGTTCTTTTTTACTCTTTTCTTCAGGACTTTTTTCAGTTGCTTTTTTCTTCTCTTCTTTTTCTTTCTGAGCGCGTTCTTCTGCTCTTTTCTTTTTTTGTTCTTCCTTCTTGCTTGATTCTACTGCTCTTTTTTTCCGCCATTCTTTCCGTTGTTCGAAATCTGAAACTAATTTTTTTGCTGTAGTGCTCACGTCTTTGATATTAAGTAAGGTGATCTTTTTCTGTTGCGCCATTTCTAATAAGGATAGCCTCTTCTTGTTTCCTACGCTTGCGGCAATTATCACTCCTTGAGTTTTTGGATTTATGGTCTGTAATTCAGCCATATTACGTACCATTATCATCTGTAGACCTGATTGATGCAATCCCCTTACCTCTGCTGGTGCCCTATAACCTGGGTTAGGCATGGGAGGTCTGCCACAGTGCATCTGACGCACTTTTGAATGTCTTCCGCGAGGGAATCTCCATCTGACCTTAACTCGTGCAGAAAAATTTGATTCCTTCACCACAAAATTTGGCTTCTTCATGTCCTTTCTCAGTTGTAATAATTGTTCTTTGGCCATAGTATTATACTTTCATGCTTTTGTCTGATTTGTGAGTTATGTAACATCCATCCTGAAATATTCTTCGATCGCGATTGGTGATTCTGCAAGCAGTCTCAATGTTAGCCGCAGTCTGTCCTGCTACTTCGATATCAGTGCTGGTAACTACAATCTCTTCTCCATTGACTTTGACTTCTGCTCCTTTTACGATTTCAACTTTTCTAGGGACTGCTTCCCCTAAAAAATTCTTGATCAGCACTTCATTTCCTGCTACGGATACGTTCATTGGGAAATGACCTGAACAGATCCTTAATTTGTATACATATAATTCCTGCACTCCCTTAATCATATTTACAATATGAGATTCGAACGAACCCATCATTGTTTTTTCCCTCTTAGTAGATTTTGCTGCAAACAATACTACTTTGTTTCCTTCAAGAGAAACGGCTATTTTTGGATGCAAAAAATTTCTGCTGACTTCTCCCTTCGGGCCTTTGACCTTTAACAAGTTGTTCACTAACTGGGCAGTTACGCCCGGCTTCAGTTCAATTTCCCGTTTTAAGTCGTCTTTCATGGTTGATTTGAATTATTTCTTGATTATCTTGATTAATCTCTTGATGTGTGATTTAATAACAATATGCGATAAGTCTTCCCCCGGTCTGTTTGTCTTTTGCTGAATTGTGAGTTACTAAACCTTGCGGAGTGGAAACAAGGATGACTCCAAAATCCTTTGCCGGCAAGTACCGCTTTTCCCATTTCTCGAATTCATGCTTGGCAGTTGAGAATCTTGGCTTGATGACTCCACACTTGTTGATGTTTCCCAGAAGGTTTACCTTCAGTACGCCACCTTTTCCATCATCTACTTCTTCAAAAGAGCCGATATATCCTTGCTCGTTCATGAGTGTAAAGACTCTTTTGATTATAGACGAAGCTGGCTTAATCAGTACTTCACGCTTTCCTACTTTTTCTGCGTTCAGGATTTTTGCCAACGCAGCCGCCAATGGATCGTTAAACATTTTTTGTGTACCTCATTAACTGTATTTCTTAAACCCGATTTCAGGGCCCATTTCCCGGAAGCACTGTCGGCAGATGTGTAAGCCGTATTTGTTTATGTGCGCCCGTGTTCGTCCGCAGTTGCGACATTTCCGCAACGCGATTCCGCAGGATCGCGGTTTAGGACTATTGAATTTGATATACTTTGCTTTCTTGACTGGTTTATGATCCAGTTGAGTGAATGCTTTTTTGTAGTCGCTGGTTGTCATTAATGAACCTCTATTCCTAATTGTTGGACAAAGGAAATAGCTTCTTCTTTGCCGATCTGATGATTTTTACCAAGGGGAGCTGTTTTCAAGGTTCTTTTTCTTACTCTGTACCCTGGACGCTCTAAGGTCACTGCTGCTTCTAATCCCATGATACGTAAATCAGGATCATACTCTAATCCGGCGATATCGATATATTCTGGGATTCCAAAGGAAAAATTTCCTTGATTGTCAAAGTTACGTTGATCTAAGGCATTATCTTTAGCTGCAACCAAGCGCTTCAATAATTGCGCGCAATCCTTGCGCACCGTTACTTTGCAGCCGATAGCCAATCCCGGACGCAGGCCCCAGCCAGGAATACGTTTCTTGGTTTTTGTCTCTACTGGTTTAGTGGAAGTGATTTTCTGCAATAACTTAAGCCCTTTCTTAAGCAGATCTTCGTTCTTTCCCGCACCAATATTTAGGGTAATCTTTTCGATACGAATTTCCTTCATCACATTGTTTGCGGTTTTCATGTTTTATTTTTCTTGATTCTTATGATTTTTGTTCTAAATTTATTTCTGAATCTTTATCGCCCACCACGAAAAGATAGTCTTTGGCAGTGTCTATATCTGCGCCATCCGCAGTAAAGGTCACTTCAACACCTTTGATTTCTTTTAGTACCCCGACATCACCAGCATGTTTTCCTTTGATTAGGAATACTTTTGCTCCTTTCTTGGCAGAAAATATCTTAGTGACTTTTACAGCAGGAAGAGCGACCATGAAAGTGTCTCCGACCTGTGCTTTTGCGTCACTGATGATATTGCGGCCATCGTGAAGATTGAACTGGATTTTTCCTTCCTTCAAGACTGTTTTGCCCACTATCTTAACTAATTTTATGGAAGCTTCTTTAGCATTGATTTCGGTTAATCTTAATCTTCCTTTTTTATCCAAAAGCATTCGGTATTGTTTATTGAGTTTAGGAACTGAAAGCACATCAAAGAGACCGACGATAAAGCGGTGGTCGGTTCGCGCTACCCCATCAATCAAGACTTCTTTATTGCTGATGATCTTTCGAGCTTCCCCCATAGTGGAAGCGACTTTCAATTCATCACGCAAGAGAAAGCCCAGAGGCATACCATACTCAAGAGAATGCGCTCCTGGACTAGGACGAAGGATAAAGACATTCTTTTTTCGAGGTACGAACCAGGTTTTTGGCGCTGCGATGAGTTTTAAGTGATTTTTCATTTTATTTTATTTCTCCTGAAATATTTGAAAATGTTTCATTTTCATTTTGTATGTTCCCCTGATTTTAATTTTGATTTTGATTCTTTATTTTCTTTTGTTTTTTGTAATTTTTCTTTTCCAGATTTACGCCGCTTATCAGCCATATCTAAAACGACAATCATTAAGTTTGATGATTTAAGTGGTACTGGTACTTTTGTTCCATTCTTTTTAGTATACTCCATTCCTGTCACAAAAATGCGTTCGCGTTTTAATTCCACTCGTTCAACTTTTCCTTCTTGTTTTCGGAACTTGCCGCGCAATACTTTTACTTTATCGCCTTTACGGACCTGCATAGCCCTGCTGCCGTGCTTCTGGCGTAATTCTGAAGATAGATGGACATGGACTAATTTCTGCCGTACATGAAGAGGAGCATTATATCTATACTTACGTTGTTTGCGCGGTTGAGTGCTTCTCTTCCAACTGGTTGAAAATTTTTTCTTATCCGTTTCCATGTTATATACCTAAACAATCATGCTCGCTATTTTTGCCACTGCCGGCCATCGCTCGGCCACTTCTTTGGCTATTGGTCCCTTGAAAATAGTTCCCTTTGGGTTTCCTTTTTCATCTTTCAATACAATTGCTGCATTATCTTCGAATTTGATTCTTGTTCCGTCTGCTCGACGGAATTCTTTGCGCTGTCTTACTATGACTGCGAATACCACTGTTTTTCTCATCTCTAATTTTCCTTTCTTCACGGCAGCAATCACTAGATCGCCCACTCCTGCGGAAGCGATTCTTGCTTTGACCGTCTTTGATCCGACTACGGAAAAGATTTTAATCACTTTTGCGCCAGAGTTGTCACAGGTATTGACTCGTGCCTCTACCGGAAGTCCCCGTGTTACATGACTTTTAAGCGCTTTCATTGTTTATTCTCCAAATTTTCTTTATTTTTATACTCTTTTTCTGATTGGTCACGCATTGATAATATTTTATCACATAAATCTGCAACTTTCTCCCATTGTCTGCGTTCTTCGTATCGAGCACATACTCCAGACCCAAAAAACAAGAGGCCCGCTAAACCAAAACCACCTATTCCAGCATAGCGTTGACGAGTTAGGTATGTTTGTTTTTGTTCCTCAACTCCGGAGTCAATGGATGATTCTGCTTCAAGTTGGTTTCTCATATATATTGAGTGTAACGCAATAGCTCCTGATGCTACTCCTACAGCGTATCCTGTTATGAATAATGTTTTCCCTACTTTGCCTAGATTCATTCTTCTTCACCTGCTTCTTCAGCAGCAACTTTTTTCTTCTTTACTATTTTCTTTCCTGGCTCTTCTGCGCCAAACTTGTGTTCTATTTTTCCTTCTCCGAGGATTTGGATTATGACATGATGTTTGGTTTTACTCAATGGCCTGGTTCTGGCCACTAACACTTGCTGGCCGACTTGCGCATCTAAGCACGGCGGATTGTGCACTCGCAATCGAGATCTTCGCAAAGCAAATCTTTCATATTTAGGTATGTAAGAAGACCTGTTCCAGACAATAGTAGCAGACTTATTAGTATCTTTCTTGACCACTTTTCCAGTCAATAGTTCTTTCTTTACGACTAATCCGCCGGTAAAAGGACAGTTTTTATCGTAGTACTGACTATCGTAAGCGCGTTGTGGCGCTGCTATTCCCAAAACTTCTTTCTTTACTTTTATCATTTTGTTTTATTTTATCCTTTGAGCCGGTCTTCCGGCCGTTTTGCGATTACTTCACCGGAAATTACTTTTCCGGTTTTCATCAGCTTAAATGTGATTATCTGTTTCATCAAGACCACGTCTTTGCCGTTGTCTTGAGTAATTGTAATCGTTTCCTTGCTCTCGTCGATAATTTTCCCTTTTATTCCCAGATTGCTTTTATTCTTGGAACTCATCACTTCAATCGTTTCACCGATCAGTTCGTGAGGGAAAATTTCTTTTCGAGTCATGATATTGCTCCACCGGAATCCGCTAGATTCCGATAGTTAGACCAGTTCAATGGTTTCTTCCGGGAAACCCAGATTCACCAACGCCGCCTTCATCCTTGATTTATGATCACCCTGAAGTTCAATTTGCCCAGTCTTGGCTGTTCCGCCACAGGCAAACTTTGATTTCAAAGCTTTGTAAATCTCATTGATATTCGCTTCTTTCTTTATGCCGCTGATGACTGTATACTTCTTGCCGAACTTTCGCTTTTCTATAGTCACCGTGATTTTTTGCTGCTCACGGGCAATGGCTTCACAGACACATAGGTCTTCTGGAAGCCCACATTGATTGCATACACCTACCAAAGATTATCACCAGTGTAATAATCTTTTGGGGCGCCAAAAATCATTGATTTTTCTGCGCCTACCATTTATTGGTGCAGCACCTCTCGCTCATTAAGTAAAGTAAGGATGCGGGCAATATTTTTTTTGGTCCGCTTTACTTTTCCGGAACTTGCGGTTCCGGTCCCTGCCCCTACTTCAATCTTTAATTTTAATAGTTCCTTTTTAAATTCTTTCAATCTGCTATCGAGTTCTGGTGTTTTTAGTTCACGTAACTCTTTTATGACTTTCATGAATCGCTCACTTCAGTTGCTGGTTCTGCCGCTTCAGCAGTTTCTGATTCCTCTGCTGCCTTTACTTCCGGAGTTGCTTCTGAAGATTCTTTTTTGGTATCTTTTTTATCTGCTGATTTCTTAGTGCTCCTCTTTTTCTTAGGAGCTGCTTTTGGCATCGCAATTTCTTTTACTACTTGAGCTACCACTTGTTCTGGTTCTTCTAATAATTTAATTTTATCAGGAAGTATAATATCCGGAGGCATAATAGCAACTTTAACTCCAATAGTACCGCTTTTCAGTAATGCTGACTTCTTGGCAATCTTGACTGAAAGCGCTACGTCTCCACATTTCTTCAAATAACCAGTATAAAAACGCCAGCTCTTTGCTCGCGCACCGGGAATTTTACCTGAGATAGTTATTTCAATCCCTAACGCTCCGGCGTTCATGACGTTTTCCATCATCTTATGCCCGACTCCTTTGAATCTTGCTGAACCGAATCTTTCCAAAGATGAAACGATCCGTTCTGCGACAATATTCGCATTCAGGAATGGATTGGAGACTTCACTGATTTCGATTTGAGGATTTTCCAAGTTGAATTTTTCCTTTAAGCTTTTGGTAAGAGAGCGGATATTTGCTCCTTTTGAACCGACAATCAAACTAGGTCGACTGGTATGGATGACTATCTTTTCACCCAGAGGAATTTTTTTCAAGGAGATAGTGGAAATACCTACATTACCGAGAGTTTTTTCTACATACTTTCGGATGTAATATTCTCTAGTTCTCTGTGCTACGAATGTTCTTTCAATCATTTTTTTACACCAGGTGATCGTAATGAGCCTTTCTTCTGTAATTCTTCATATAAGTTTGATACCTGTTCAGTATCTTTGCGTTCTTTCTGCATCCGATTTAATTCTGCAGCTTTATACTGCGCTCTTCGTAATAACTCAGCAGATGATAATTCCTCAGCAGCTGCTTTAGCTTTAACTGCTGGCTTGGTTGGAGTTGGAGCAGGTTCATGCTTGTGCCCATGATCTGCATGATCATGATTATGGTCGTGAGATGCATGATCGTGACCAAGAGTGTGTTCGTGCGAAGGAGCAGTATTATCTTGTTCATGCGTTTCTTTAGGGACGTGTTGTGTATGAACAGATTCTTTTTTCTTCTGTACTACCGGTTCAGCAGTCTTTTTTGTTCCAGCAACTCCACGTTCCTTAACTTCTACTTGGACATGAGTTCGCTTTGTTCCGGTGCCGTGCCGTCCGCCGCCAGATGGATTAGGAGCGCGATTTGCGACTAATTTAGTGATTTTTAATGAACCAGTATTCAATCCTTTGAAGTGTGCGTTCGCTTCTACTGATTTTAGTAGTTTTAATATTTCAAATGCAGCTTTTTTTGGATATCTACCGGAAGACATTCCTTTTTTGTGCCCCATATTGCGTACAAATTTTTTGAATGAGACCGGTCTTTTCAATTCGACTACTTCTTCCAAGTATCTCTTAGCATACGAAACATCTTTGTAACGCAATGAATCGCATATTTCGATGCAATGCTTGGTCGAGACCGGCAAGTTCAATGCTTTCGCTGCGGCAAGATGCCCAGGTTCTGTTTTTGAATTGGTTGCAGTAGTCATATTGTATCTTTATCTCGCTGAAACAGCTTTACTTGATCTGGTAGCTCCGATACCGGCTGCGCTGTGCGCTACTCCTTTTCTGGTAGGGGAAAATTCTCCTAAATAATGACCTAACATGGAAGCGACGATGATAGTGGGAAGATATTCTTTTCCATTGTAAATACGAAGTGTCTTGCCGACCATTACAGGAAGTACAATCATGTCTCGGCAATGAGTCTTGACATTATTTTCTCCTGCTTCTATACGCATCATCAATGCTTTTTGCGCTTCAGTGAAGCCTCTTTTCAAAGATCTTCGCTGGCGTGCAGGAACAAGTTTCATGAATTCCTGTAAGTCTAGCTTAGCTGCGTCCTCTTCCAATTTTCCCTTCCACGTCAATTCTTTAGCCATTGTTGATTGTTATCTCTCCTTATTTCTTCCTTCTACCAGTTCTTCGCGGCGCAATCTTACCAGCTTTTCTTCCAGGAGGAGCGCCTCTAGGTGATTGTGTTGGACGACCCTTGACGTGTGAACATTTTCCACCGAAGGGATGATCAACTGCGTTCATAGATACTCCACATACAATAGGATATAATTTGTTTCTTGCCCGCATCTTATGATATTTGAATCCTGCTTTGAGGAAGGGCTTGTCTAACCGACCGCTGCCGGCAAGAACGCCGACTGATGCCCGGCAATCTGGCTGGAATAATTTTTCTTTCTTTGACGGTAACTGTACCCGGACTGACTCTTCAGTCCTGGATATCACTCTTGCAGATGAACCTGAAGCGCGGACTAACTTTCCACCGTCAAGAGGCTGCAATTCAATATTGTGAATTAAAGTACCTTCAGGGATATCGCGCAAATTAAGGACGTTCCCGATTTTAACATCTGCGCTTCCTACAGCAATCTCATCGCCTACTCTGATCCCATCTGGCGCAAAGGCTAACCCTCGATCGCCGGTCAAATAGGAAATTTCCATCAGTGGCGCGGAATGTCCTGCGCAGTGGATTACATCAGTGACCATACCTGAGGTTTGTAATGCGTAATGCTTGACTCTTCCTTCATAGCGGAAACTAGGCGCGCGATATCGCGGTGTTCCTTTTCCCCGTCGTTGTTGGACTAGTCGTTTACCCATTTTGTTTACCTAATATTTATTATAATATTTATCCGTTCTTCCATTCTGTTGAGGATATACTAAAACTCCATCTCGACAAGAGGCACGATTTTTATACAGCGTTATTTGTTTTTCAGAGCCATTCTGGCTAAATGACATTTTATCGTTAGCTCCACCAACATAAGTCATCTCTTGTGCTTTCGAAATCAGTTCACCATAATTATGTCCTAAATATACTTTAACAGAATCGCCGATTACTAATGCATCTAAATCTGATTCTCTGTTAATTTCCTTAGTTCTATTTACTTCAAATACATCAATTGTCATTTATATCAACCCTAAATCAGCACTTACGTCTGATGCCAGATTTTCTGGACTTAATTTCACGTAGGCTTTCTTCACGCCTGTGAATGAATTATCAATATTGACTTTGATCACTTTGACATTATATAATTCTTGGACTGCGCGTTTTACATCTGCCTTAGTAGCAGAGGGAGATACTGAAAACACTAATTTGTTATCTGTTTCGATTTGGCGAATATTCTTTTCTGTAGATAAAGGAGCTTTGATGATGGTATAAGGATCAAATGAGTCTTTGACAGTTTCAGCCTTCACTTGTTCAGCTTCCTTTTGAATTGTTTTTTTTGCCATGAATATCACATGAATAATTTTTCGTCAGCTACTTTCTGCACTGCTTTTTCAGTCCATAAAGTTACTCTTCCTGCATCTGCGCCAGGAGCAAGTAATTCTGCATTCAAGGCTTTGACTTCAACTACGTCTACTCCAGGAACGTTCTTTGCTGCATTCAATAACGGACAGTCGCCGCTAGTGACAATCAATACTCCTTTCTTACGCTGGTATCTTCTACCTCGCATGGTACCCATACCTGCGCGGACTTTTTTCTGAGCTGATCGTTCTAATTCGTCTGCAAATCCTAAATCCAATAATAATTTTTCTGCTTCTTTGGTTTTGGAGATTGATTCTACTGCGCCAGTCACCACAAAAGGATATTCGGCTGGTAATTTATGTCCTCGCTCTGCCACGACTTCTTTCAGAAGAGTTGCGGACATCGCGGAACGGATCGCTTTGCGATTTTCTTTTTTGTTGATTTTTCTTTCCAGAATTTTTTCTGCTTTAGGAGGATGTGAACGTCGTCCACCCACGGTCTGAGGAGAAAATGTACCCACCCAGTTGAATCTGGTTCCTCGGCGAGAGAGAATTTTTCTGTTTACTCTGCTGATACCGAAACCATAACATCCGCGGTATTTTCGACGGCGCTTGCTTAATTTTGAGGAATGTCTTAAACCTGCTAATGGATCCGCTCCGTATGCTTGACGAGCCTTACTCCATAGAGAGTGAACTGCGCGCTTGATCAGATCAGGACGGAATTCTTCGTTAAACTGGTTAGGCATATTCATATCTCCAGTTTTCTTGTTTCCGCTATTGACGATTGATAACTTCATTATGATTTCACCGATACATACTTTATTTGTGGCGCTTCTTTGGTCATGGAATGATCAGGTCGGATTGATTTGGTCAATACCACTGGTCTTTTTTTTACTCCAGAAACTGAGCCTCTGATTAAAAGATAATTATTTTTCACGAATCCATATTTGGTGATTCCGCCGACCGGAGAAACATCTGCGCCATCTTTTCCTACTTTAAGCAGCTGTTTATTATACTCTGTTCTCAAGTGGAAACCCATTTTACCGGACTGAGGAACGCTGTAGCGTACCCGGTTTGGATGCCATGGCCCAAGAGTTCCGATACCTCTCTTGGTCTTCTCTGCTTTGTGCTGTCGGATAGGAACTCCGAATCGCTTGACTGTTCCCTGAAATCCTTTTGCTTTGGTGATACCGTGAATATCTAATGAATTTCCTGGTTCAAATACTTCTTCTACGCTGATGTTTTTTCCCAGAACGTGTTTTGCATAGGCTAACTTCTCTTCTTTTTTACCGCCGAGAGCTATTTCCAATAATTTTGGTTTTTTTGTTCCGATAGCAGCTGCAGTCGGATTGGAATGGATGAGAAGGCGAACATCTTCGAATTGAGTGAAATTATCAAATGTTTTAGTAGTTTTTTTCTTTGGCAGCTGTATTCTTCTGGCTAAATCTTTAGAAAGATTATCTGCCCAGACACAGCCTGCTTTTCGCACGCCATAAAGATGCTGGATATAAAAACAAACCCCTGCCACAGTCATAGGCGGGCAATCGATAATGGTCGAAGCGACACTGACTTCCTCTCCCTTGTTAAGGGATCGTGGTCGATTGTCGATAACTTGAATATGGGTCATGCCTGCTTTATAGCCAATAAATCCTAATGGTTTAGCTTTGCTTTCCGGAGCCCACGATCTAAGCCTAGCTACAGAATGTTTAGCTCTCCGTCTAGGCCAAAATTGAATACTTCCGTGTCTTGGTGCGCTTGGTTGTCCCATTGTCGTAATTGCCTATCCATGATTTCCATCTTAAGAATCACAAGTGATTAGTGATGGTCACCTTTTCAGGCTGTTTGACGCACAACATTTAATCGACGATGCCGATCAGTGTGATGTACGCCTATTTTCCTTTTGGGATAGCGGTTATTTATAAATATATCGCTTTATGAGAGGAAATTGGAGATAATTAGAAATAAAAATTATTTATTTAAGAAAGTTCTCAAAACAAGTAAATCGCTTGCTTCCTTTTTTTTGCTTTCGTTTTCTGATAATCTGGTACTTTGTTCCTTACGTGCTTTCAATTTTTCAGAAAGCGAAGCATAGAGAGCTTCCACTTTATTTCCTACAAATTCGTAACCATTACCATCCGTTAAGTTAGGATCGGCATTTTTTATCTTCTCAGAATCAATTACCATCATACTCAACTGATTAGCATAAAGCCCACCTACTTTATCATCCAGCCCCATAGGACCACGTATCTCAACATGCCAACCATCTTTCTGTAAACTGAATTTCTTACCATCATGCTCATACCAACTTATATCTAAACCTTCTAACTTTTGAATTACTTGATTTTCTAATGCTTGATATTCTTTATAAGCCATTTTGTTTCCCCCCCGAATTTGTTGTTACTCATTTAGTTTAGTTTATTAATATTTATATGCAACAACATTTATAATAAAATTAGCTTCTTAAACAAAACTATGAACTATATCTTCACCAACATCCTTGGAACTTTCATCCTCGATGAAAAGATGAGCATTGTAGATTCTCTGCTATTCAAAACTGTTGAGGAATACAAAAACAAGGACAACACAGAAGCAAAATTGCAGAAGAAACATAACCCCAAACCCTTGCCCACGGAAAAACTTCTTCAAGCGTTGTTATTGTTCAAAGATGCAAAATATTATGCTGATTTCTATCAAAAAAATCTAGAATTGACCAAAGAAGGCCTCAAGAATGCCGTCAATGAAGACAATCTCATCATGCAGGCTATCGCCAACATCAACGAGTTAGATAAAATTTCCAATACCATGTCCAAACGATTGCGTGAATGGTACAGCTTTTATTATCCTGAACTCTCTGAAGAGATAGAAGATCACCAGCAATATGTGGAATCAGTCTTAAACAAGGAACGTAATCAAGAAACTTTTGGCGCAGATCTGTCAGAATCAGATATTGAAGAGATGAAATTATTGGCAGGAAGAATAACTTCTCTGTACGCCTTACGAAAACAGCATGAACTCTATCTCGAAAAAATCATGAGCAAATACTGCCCCAACTTATTAGAATTAGCCGGAGCGACTATCGCCGCCAGGTTGATTGAATTAGGAAAAGGATTGAAGCACCTGGCCTTTCTTCCTGCATCAACCATACAGTTATTAGGGGCAGAAAAAGCCTTGTTCAGGCATCTTAAGACTGGAAGCCGTAGTCCTAAGCACGGAATAATCATAAACCATCCGCTGATCCAAAATGCGAAACGGGATAAAAAAGGAAAAGCCGCCAGAATGTTAGCCGACAAACTTTCCTTATGTGCCAGATTAGACTTTTTCAAAGGCGAATTCAAAGCTCCTGATTATCGAAAAGATTTAGAGGGGAAATTAGCATGAACAATGCATTTCAAGAATTGTATAAAGCAGTAATAAATGATCGTAAATATTCAGAGTGGTCGCAGCAAAAGACATTGGCTCAAAGAGCACAATTTTTGTTAGGCGAAATAGAAGAATTGAAGGAAGCCATAATCACTGAAAATCCTAAAAATGTAAAAGAAGAGTTAGGCGATGTTATCTGGTTAGCTATGACCATGGTTGCTTTAGCTGAAGAGAAAGGATTGTTTACTGCTGATGAGGTATTTAATTCAACCTTATCAAAAATCAAAGAAAGGAAACCATTTATTTTTACAGGGGAATATGTTTCCTTGGAAGAAGAAGCAAAACAGTGGAAAGAAACTAAATTGAGAGAGAAAAAATGAGCAGCATCAAACCGCATAAAGTCTTTGAAATCTATTCCGATGGTAGAAGATTATTCACTAAAAGTATCCTTCCTGGGAAAAAACATTTCGATGAACGGACTTTCAAAGAGAATGATGGGGAATATCGCGAATTTGATCCAAATCACAGCAAGCTAGCCGCGATGGTCATGAAAGGATGCACCAATGCTGGCATTCGAAAAGGAGATGTCATCCTCTATCTAGGCGTTTCGCACGGATATACTGCTTCCTTCATCTCCGACATGGTCAACAAAGAAGGACGTATCTTTGGCATTGATCCTGCGCCTCGCGTCATCCGCGATTTAGTTTTCCTTTCCCAACAGCGAAAAAATATTATACCCATCCTTGCTAATGCCAATCATCCTGAAGAGTATGTAGAAAGAGTTCCAGGAGCAGATATTGTCTATCAGGACATCGCCCAAAAGAATCAGGCGGAGATCTTCATCAAGAATTGTAAGCTATTTCTCAAGAAAGGAGGTTATGGATTACTGGCAGTCAAAGCCAGAAGCATTGACATCAAACGAAAACCAAAAGACCTTTTCATTGAGATCAGAAACCTCTTAGAAAAAGAATTCACGGTCATTGATTACAAAGTTCTGGAGCCATTTGAGCACGATCATTGCATGATCATTGTGAAGAAGTGATTACATATAGTAAGTGTGAATTATTTTCGAACAGAAAAGCTTTGCTATTCACACTTACTAATAGCAAATGTGTGGGTTTAATATTCGAATAGTTAACACATTTGATATAAATTATCCTAATAAAAAAGAGCAGATTTTAAAAAT
>Ga0080064_1000682_pt1 | contig 83159 bp, 82 predicted proteins | sample Subgrocontami54m_FD_69260 | JGI IMG/M metagenome (GOLD analysis project Ga0080064, IMG submission 69260) | Subsurface groundwater microbial communities from S. Glens Falls, New York, USA - GMW46 contaminated, 5.4 m (SPADES assembly) (version 2) ... | reverse complement strand
GGCCGGGGGTCGGCCCGCCCCCCCCCGGGGGCCCCCCCCCCCCCCCCCCCCGCCCGGCGGCCCAACAGGCCCCCCCCCCCGCCCCTGCCCCGCCTGTCGAGCAGCCTCCGGCCGAACGTCCCGCCCCGCCTCCGCCGAGGCCCCCAGGCGCGCCCAACCGGCTCGCCATTCGGGTGACGCGGATCGACTGCAACGGTGTCGCGGGCGTGGTGACCGCCGCGGATCAACCGGTTCGGGAATACGTCCTCAACGGCTCCATCGTTGCCCCGGGCGGGCAAGCGACCAAGCAGCTCGAGGAGATGCGGGTGACGGGGCCCGAGTTTCGGATCGATTTCCCGGTGGCGTTGCCGCGGGGAACGACGACCGTGCGACTCAACGTGGCGAAGCCCGGTATGCTGCCGGCCGCCCTGGAGCGGACAACGGTGTCCTGCTGACACGGGTCGTTGGTTAGCGACCAAGTCGTTCAATCCAGAGTATGATCGCATCGACAACACATTCAGAAAGGATCGGTGCAACATGGCTGGAACGTCATTTGCCTCGGTGAACACAGGCCCCAGCGAGTTCGAGCTGCGGGAGTTCCCGATCCCGGACGACATCCCCGAAGACTCGGCGCTTCTCAAGATCGAGGCGTGCGGCATCTGCGGGAGCGACCTCCACGGCCTGCGCGGTCGGACGTCGACCGAAGGTGATGGCGCAGTGTTCGCTCGCTCTCCGCACATCATGGGTCACGAGAACCTGGGCATCATCGATCGGATCGGCAAAAAGGCGGCCGAAAAATGGAAGGTGCAAGAGGGCGACCGCATTTGCCTCGAAGAGTACGTGCCGTGCGGCGCCTGCGAGTATTGCCGGTCGGATGACTACCGTTTCTGCGGCACGCGAGGTGGCGAGATCCGCTACGGCGGCGCGCCAACCTCCCTCTGGCCGTCCCTCTGGGGCGGCTATAGCCAGTACCTCTACGTCCACCCGAACGCCATCGTCCACAAGATGCCGTCGAACATTCCGCCGACCCACGCCGCGGCGTTCTTGCCGTTCAGCAACGGCGTGGAGTGGGCCTACGAGTACGGAAACGTCGCCCTAGGCGACGCGATCTGGATCCAGGGGCCCGGTCAGCAGGGTCTCGCCGCCGTCATCGCCGCGAAGGCCGCGGGGGCAAGCTGCATCATCGTGTCCGGCCTCAAGCGGGACAAGCGCCGGCTCGAGGTTGCGAAGCTTCTGGGCGCGGACCACACGATCGACGTGGAGTCAGAGCCCGATCCCGTCGCCCGCATCCTGGATTGGACCGGCGGTGAGGGCGTGAACGTTGTCGTGAACGTCACCGGCGGCGGCAAAGGCTGCGTGGACCAGGCGGTGGCGGTGGCCCACAAGCGGAAGTGCAACATTGTGATGGCGGCGGTGGGCAAGGAGACGCTCAACCTCGGCAGTCTGCCGCGGAAGAAGATCGCGCTGATCCAGGCCAACGGCCACTCATACCGATCGGTCGAGCTGGCGATCCAGTTCATCGCCTCGGGCCGCCTGCCGATGGATCAAATCGCGACGCACAGCTTCCCGCTAAGCCGCGCCCTGGAGGCGCTGGAGACGCTGGCCGGCATCCGTCCATCGGACGCGATCCACGTCACGATCATGCCCGAGGTCAACTGACCGCCCAGCCAACCCCAGCGGATCCCCTCCGCCTCAGACGGTCCGCGGACTCAAGGTCCGCTGGTTCTCCGCCGTCTCCGGATCGAGGTTATAGAGCCGCGTGGAGTTGTCCCAGAGGATCTTGCGCTTTGCTTGCTCGCTCAGCGCGTCGAGCTCGATGAACTCATCCATCGCGTTCGGCCAGATGGAGTCTGGGTGCGGGAAGTCGGTCGAAATGACGATGTTGTTGTCGCCGGCGAAGTCGATCAAGTACTTAGCGGTTTGCTCTTCGGGCTCCATTGCCACCCAGCCCTGACGTCGGAAGTAGTCGCTGGGCTTCATGGAGAGTGTCCACCCCTCGTCGGGTCCAAACATCTCCCAGTGGTCGTCGAGGCGCCAGAGCAGCCAGGCGGCCCAGGATGCACTGGTTTCGAGGAACCCCACTCGAAGATTGGGAAATCGCTCGAATACTCCCCCGACCGTGAAGCTTCCCACGTTCATCATTTGATATGAAGGATTTGTGATGGCATGGGCGATTGTTCCCGAGATATCGGGTTGAGCGTTGAAGCGGGGAAATGTGCCTTCCTTCGGCCGGTACGTCGTCGGATGGAAGCAGATTGGCGCTCCCAGACGGTTGAGCTCGTGCCAGAGCGGATCGTAGAACGGGTCATGCGGCTGATGGTCGTTGACGACGTTGACCGTCGACACGATAGACACGGCTCCTAACTCCTCCACGGCCCTTCGCGCCTCGGCGGCTGCCTGCACGGGATCGCTGAGGTTCACCACGGAAGTTGGCTTCAGCCGCTTTGGATCCGCGCTGCAGAAGTCACGCATCCAATTGTTGTAGGCCGATGCGAGAGCTGACCCGTAGTCGACGTCCAGCTTCTCGGCGGCGATCGTCATGATCCCAAAGCCGTGGGTAGGGAAGACGACCGCGACGTCGAGTCCCTCCGCATCCATTCCCTTGAGCAGATCGTTGACGTCGAGGTCTCGGAATGCGTTCGGGGGAGGACGTCGCTCCTTGAGCTTCTGGATCGCCCCGCCATCGCCGCCGTAGCCGGGGCGACCACGGTAGACCTCGCCGCCAAGCTCGTACACCATCTGGTTGACTTTGCCGGGAGGCGCGTTGTTGTAGACCTTCGTCTTGCTCCGGTAGGGCTCCTGCAGGTAGTCGATCAAAAAGTGATCCGGCTCCATAACGTGGAGATCGCTGTCGATGATTCGGTAGCCTGACTTCACGACGTGCTCCTCTCGCTACTCTTTCGACCATTGGTAGATGTTCCAGGTGTGCGCCTGCTGCGGCTGCCAGACCTCGGTTTCATAGCCACTGATTCCCTTTAGCGCGGCAATCACGGCTGGGTTGTAGATGACCGGCAGAAAGCCGACGTCGTCCATCCAGATGTGCATCAACTCGACGATTGCTTGCTCGCGTGGAGCGGGGGCGACCGTCGTCTGGACTATTGTCACAAGCTCGTCGCCGCGGGGGGTCCAGTAGCCGCCGCTGTTGCGTCCGACGTACCGCGTGGCCGCCGTGGGCATTTCCCAGCTTACCCAGTCGATCCGATTCCACTGAGGGATGATCGAGATATATGACGCACCAGGGAAATTGGTGGTGAACTCCGCATCCAAGGCGCGGGCGGCAGTGACCAGCTCGATGCTGCTGTCCACGCCGACACGCCGCCAGTAGTCGGCGATCGCCGTGATGAGGAGCTCGTTCTCACCGGCGCTCGACATCTGAGGGACGTCCAGCCGCGCTCCATTGGAGCTTCTCCGTATTCCGTCTGAACCACGAGTCCATCCTGCCAGCTCGAGAAGCTCGTCGGCGCGCGCAGGGTTAAACTCGTACTTCGGGACAGCACGGTCGACCACCGCGTAGTTCGCGTCGGTGAGCGGCATGGGGTAGTGCGCGGAGAAACGCACCCCGGTAGGCATCGCGTCGACGATCGCTTGTTTGTCCACGGCGTAGGCCAGCGCCTTACGGACCTGCTTGTCTCGGAGCGCAGGCTGCGCATTGGAGACATCTCTCAGTTGAAACGCATGACCGAAGAGCAGCCCCGGCGAGAAGTAGACTCGGCCCTTGCCTTCTGCTTCCCAGGTCTCCTTCAGGGTCACCGAAGGCGGCGTCCGTATCGCCGGAGAGACCACAACGTCGATCCCGCCTGCTAGAACGTTGGTCAGCATCGTCTGCTGGTCTGCAATGAAGTCGAGGCGGAGTCGATCGACCTTCGGTCGACCGAGGGCGAAGCCATCGTTGGCCGACGCGACGATTACGTTGTTCGCGGGATCCCACTGTTCCACCTTGAAGGGCCCGCTCCCGATGTATTCGCTCGTCCAGTAGTCCGAGTTGACGAATGCCTGCTTGTCCGCTTCGTAAAGATCCAGCAGCAAGTGGGCGGGCAAAGGAGGCAGGTTGTCCCCGCTGATCTCCAGGGCGCCGAAGTACGGCTGGCGCCAGTGGATGACCAGCGTCGCGTCATCCGGTGTATCGATGTTCGAAATCAGCGATTCAACGGCTCGACCTGACACGGGCACGGCGGGGTCGACGATCACTCGCCACGCGAACGCAAAGTCCCTCGATATGATTGGCCGACCATCCTGCCATTTCGCCGTTGGGCGGAGCTTCCAGGCAGTCTCCATAGTGCCGTCCGGATTGACCTTCCAGGTGCCGCGCTCGGCAGACGGCACCTCCTGCGCAAGCATCGGGTGCGGCCTGCCGTTCCTGTCGAGGCCGGTCAGGTACCCGTTCCACAGCCAGTGAAGCACCACGTTTCCCCGCCCGCCGCCACGGAGCTTACCCCCGGGGGAAGCCGGGAAGACTTCGAACGCCATGGTCAGAGTCTTCGGATGAGCTTCCGCCGCTCCCGGCGAACCGGGCGATTGCGCTGTCCTGTCGAGCGCAGTCTGGCCAGCAGGGCTTGTGGATTGGGCGCAGCTCGCCACTAGGAGGCAGCAGAGCATCCACAGTGCCCACTCTCGGTTCAACGATCCTTCTCCAGCGGGAGGGACGTCGCTCAATTTACACGGTCGCCAAGGAACTCGAGGGCGTTGCGGAACGCGATGTCCTCCTTCGCCTCGTGGCTGAGGTCCTCCCGCTCCAGGAGCAAGTCGATGTGGGTCGCCTTGATGCGATGCAACTGCTCGGGGCCCTGGCCTCTCCCGGTGATGTCTCCATGCGGATAGTCCGTCCCGAGCATGAGGTTCTTCGACCCGAGCCGCTGGACCAACTGGCCGAGGTCCCTTTCCGTCGGATCCACCGTCACCCAAATGTTCCGGGCAAAGTATTCGGTAGGATGCTTCTGCGTCTTGGTCTGGGAGCGAATATCGACGTCGTAAGTCAAGGCCATCCGATCGAGCGTCCACGGGATCCAGGTCGCCCCAGACTCGGCGAAGCAGAACCGCAAGGGGGGAAACGCATCGAACACGCCGTCGTAGATCAGGGAGGAGACGGAAACCAGAAAGTCGGAAAGCATCCCGACCCAGACGCCCCAGTGCTCGCCGAGCCGCTCGGTGTGGGTGACGCAGCCGGCATCCTGGTTCGTTGCGTGCACCATGATCGGCAAGTTGTGCTGGCTCGCGAAATCGTACAGGGGCCAGAAGTGCACGTCCCCGAAGTTCTTCCCACCCTGTGGCGCCTTCATGAACAGCGTCGGGAAGCCATGGTCCAGGGCGAACTGGGCCTCGGCGATAGAGGCTGTGATGTCCTGGGTGGGGATGACGGCGCTGCCGATGAAGCGGCCAGGATACTGCTGGAGGTAGTTCGAAACCGCGGTATTTGCCGAGCGGCACAGCGCCGCGGCGAGGTTCGGCTCGGTCTCGTAGCAGTACTGGCTGAACTCCGGGTTCAACAGCTGCTTCTCGACACCGAGCATGTCCATATCCCGGAGCCGCGCCTCCGCTTCGAAATTTCCCGGCCAGCGAATGGCGGCGCTGAAGACGCCGGAGCGCTTCTTGAGCGGGGGGCGATTGGGGGTAATCAGAGCGACCTTGCCGCCGCCATGAGACATCCATCGAGGGGTCAGGTGCTTCATCTCGTCCGGCACGTAATCGAACTCGTCGGTTGGGGCAAAGTGGGTATCCATGTCGATCAGTCGCACCAGCGCACCTCCACAGCCCGTGCCAGGACGGGCATTCAATCTCACCACTCGTCCGATGGCTGGGATTCCAGCAACGTGTGGCTATCTGCAGCCCATTCTAGGCGCCGTACACGCATAGATCAAATAGATAGTTTGCGAAACTCCATAAATAGAATGCGTGGTGGTCTAGGTTGGTCAACTACGGGCGATACGAGTCCGTCGCGGTACGGCTGGCACGTCAGGAGGCGTGAGCTGCTCGTTTTCTGTGGTTTGTTCAATGGATCGCGGTACTTCCTCCCCCAGGAAAGCGAGCAACTCCTCGAAAGCCGTCGACTGGCGTATGCGCCGTCGGTGGGGCGAAGTAATGAGAGCGACGCTGCGCGAATCCTTGTAACCCTCGACTCGCACGGTCCGAAGCTGGCGACTGTTGAGCTCTGTTATCACAGCCGACCGCACCGCGATCGCGAGGCCTACCCCCGAAAGCACCGCCTGCTTGGTTCCCTCCCACGTGGGAAGCTCCATGACAACGCGGTGAGCTCCAAGACCGGCGCCCGACAGGAGATGATCCAGAGTCGTGGCGCCCTGCGTTGCACGGTCGAGCAGCGTCCGGACAAACGGCAGGTTCGCTGCCTCTTCGGCGCTCAGCGTCCCATCGTGCGAGAAGGGATGCTCGGCCGATTCGACCACAATGAGCTCGTCATCGCATAGATGGACAGCGCCCAGGCGCTGGTCGAGCCTGGTGGAAACGCCTCCGGCGAGCACCACGGCAACGTCAATCTCTCCGGCACGGACGCGTTGAAAGAGCTCTTCGCTCCCTGCATCGACCAGGGATAGCCGCAGCGCGCGATGCCTGACGTGGAACCGACTGAGGATCGCGGGGAGCACGTAGGTCGCGTAGGCGCGGGTCCCTCCGACGACGATACGTTCGAGCTCCCCCGAAGCGATCTGGCCGAGGTCTCGATGCAGGGCTTCGCTGGCGCCAAGCACCTCTCGAGCGAACGCGTACAGAGCGGCCCCTGCTTCGGTGGGAACGACGCGACGACCCTCCCTGGTGAGGATTGCTCCCCGAGCAAACGCCCGCAAGTGGCGGACCTGGGCGCTGACTGCGGGCTGCGTCAGATGGAGATGCTCGGCTGCGCGCGTGAAGCTCCCCAATTCCACGACGGCTGCAAATACGGTGAGCTGGTGGAGGTTGATCATCGCGGGTGATGGGCCTAGGGTCTGTCCCACTCGAAAAGGTTCCAGGTTTGGCGCCCCCCAAGATTAGGCCGATTCCTTTGACCGCGACGATCGGGTCCACGATCCAGGAGAAAGGCGTGGTCTCCGTCTCGCCCCCGCAGCAGCTCCAGTGGAGCTCGAGCTGAGCTCCGGGATCGAGAGTAGTTCTCAACCGATCGAGCGGGGCCATCGACCTTGGAATGCAGTAGGCGCTCCGGTTCGCGGGGGTTCGCCCAAGACTAACGCGTCATAGACTCTTGTGCAAGCGCCGCAGCCCGGGGTTTCATCAGCGCGTGGCCACATCTGTTGCAACCATTTCGTTTATGGGAAGCTCGGAACAATCTATTTGACTGCTGCAAGCACCAGCAATAGCCTGCTTCACGAGGCTATGCTCGGCACGCGTGCAAGAGCGCAGCGCTCATCCTCGAAGACGGGCCGAGTGACCGTACGCCCCCCAAAGGATCAGGAGGAGTTGACGTTGAGGCTCATCGATATGGACACCCATTTCGCTCCCACGGACGAGTTCGCGTACGTGCCCGACGACATCAAGCCCCTGATGCCCAGGTGGATGCCCTCCGGCGAGGGCAAGGTCGCTCTTGTTGCCCCCAACCGCCCGACGCCAAACAAACTCAGCGGCGCTTTCAACGCAAGCGTGCGCCTCGCGGGCGATTTCGATGTGGACGCCCGGCTCAAGGACATGGATGCGCTCGGCATCGAGAAGCAATTGCTGAATCCGGAGTTTAGTCAGTATTGCTACGAAGTGGAGCCCCGGGTTGCAGCGGCGATGTGCCGCTCGGCGAACACGGCCGTTTCACGAGCGCTAGCGAGGCATCCCGACAGGTTCATCGGCTGCGCCGTGATTCCCACGCAGGACATTTCCGCGTCTGTGGAAGAGGCGAAGCGATCCCTCGAGGCGGGATTCCCAACGATGTTCATGAAGGCTCCACAGGGCGGAAAGAACTTCGGCGACCCGCACTTCTGGCCCCTCTACGACTTCGCGAACGAGCACCGAATGCCGATCCTCGTTCACGCTACAAACCAGGATCTGGGGTGCATTACTCATACGGAGCGGCTCGGCCAGTACTGGGGCGTCTGGGTCGGGATGATGTCCGACTTCTTCGTCTGCGTCTGCTCGATGATCTACGATGGCGTCTTCGATGCGTTCCCCAACCTCAAGGTCTGCTTCGCCGAGTCTGGGGCAACGTGGATCCCATGGTTCCTCGATCGGATGTCCCTCAGTTACGACGTCGATAGGGGGTCTCAGAACAAGACGAAGAAGCATCCCACCGAGTACTTCGCTACGAATCTCTACTTCACGATCGATCCAACCGAAAAAGACCTGGGGAACCTATGCCAGCGGGTTGGCTCCAAGAACCTGATGCTCGGGACCGACTATCCCCACGGTGACATCACGGGACGCGGACGCAGTCTCGAAATGCTGAAGCGTACGCACATCGATCTGCTTCTCGAGCGCGAAGATCTGACGCAAGAGGCAAAGGAAGACATCGCCTACCGGAATGCGCTGACGTTCCTCGGCGACCGGGTGAACTGAGCAATTCTTGCTTTGCCTCGAAGTAAGGCTCGGTCTGGTGGACATCGCTCAACGATAGCGTCGCCGGCGGTGGCTCTCATGGTCCTCGTTCTGGCGGCATGTTCATCGCAACAGACGAGAGGGGCCACGGGAGAGTCTTCGGCGGGGAGCACGGTCCAAGCCGTCGCGAGACCGAGCCGCCTGACGCTGGCCATCCAAAACGACATCAGCGTGCTCGCCTCCAAGCTGATGGTTGGGCCTGGCCGATCCGGGGGTGTTGGGGAGGAGTTCAGCTTCCTTTCCAACAGCCCCCTCGTCGTGCTGGACGGACGAGGCGTCGCGCATCCGCGGCTCGCGGTCGAGCTTCCATCTCAAGACCATGGTACGTGGGTCGTGAACGCGGACACCACCATGGCGACAACCTGGAAGATTCGTCCGAACGCGTTCTGGCACGACGGTCAACCTGTGAGATCACGGGACTTCGTGTTCGCTCTGAAGATCTACTCCGATCCAGAAATTCCGACGATTGATCGTCATCCCGAGCGCCTGATCCTGGGCGTGGAACCGATCGACGACAAGACCTTCGTCATCCATTGGCGGCAGCTCTACCTGTCAGCCGCCGAGCTCACCATCGGGCAATTGGAGCCACTGCCAGAGCACGTGCTTGCGCAGGCCTATGAGGGCGGCGACAAGACCGCGTTCACGAATTCGCCCTTCTGGACAACAGCCGTGTACGTCGGCGCTGGACCCTACGTCCTGCAGGACCGAACGGAGGGTGTGGACAGAATGTACCGTGCGTTCGATCGGTACTTCCTCGGACGACCCAAGGTCGACGAGATTCTGGTTCGCATGCTGCCCGACCAGAACACCTCGCTTGCCAATGTGCTGGGCGGGGCGATCAATACGACCCTGGCCAGCGCAATCAACGCGCCATCGGCCCAGGCCCTGCAACAGGAATGGGGACGAACCGGCGACGGCCAGGTCGTGGTCAGTCTGAACACCTTCCAGTTCATCGAGTTCCAGCATCGTCCCGAGTTTGCGCAACCCACCGCCATCCTGGACGTGCGGGTGCGGCGCGCCGTCGCGCACGCGGTCGATCGCGTGGCGATGAATGACGTGCTCACTGGCGGCCGGGTGCCACTGCCGCCAGATGTGCCGCTCCACCCCGAGGACCCGTGGTCGCCGCAGCTCCTACCACTTCTCCCCTACCACACCCACGACCCGAGACAGGCTCTCGCACTATTAGCGGACGCTGGCTGGACCCGCGTTGGGGACCGCCTGGTCAACGAGAAGGACGAGCAGTTTCGAGTCAACATTCGCACCGTTGCACGGTCGGACAACGAGATGCGCATCAGGACGGTTGCTGGTTACGTCAGTGCATTGGGAGCGGACGTATCGCAATACATGCTGTCGGTCACTGAAGACGGCGACCGTGAGGCGCGAGCCAAGTTCCCAGGGATGGATGTCTACACCAGCCCGATGTCACTGCCGGACGGACTCCGGGACTTCACTTCGCGCGAATGCCCCGCTCCGGAGAATCAATTCTTTGGTCGCAATCGGAGTTGTTGGAGCAATCCCGAGTTCGACCGGTTGTTCGTCGTGGCCACGACGACGTTGGACAGGTCGGCCCGCGCCGGTCTGACAGGGGACATGCTGAAGATTCTCGCGGAGGACGTGCCCTTCTTCTCCGTGCCGTATGCCACGAGGAACCAAGCGGTACGCAAAGGACTCGTCGGACCCGTGCCGACGTGGCACGCGCAGCCCGGCGCGACCTGGAACATCCACGAGTGGCACTTCTCCTGATGGATTGGTCACGGATCGTAGAGACCGACGTGCTGGTGCTCGGGAGCGGAATAGCCGGCCTGGCTGGCGCGATCGAAGCGAGACGGAACGGCGCCCGTGTCGTGGTCGCGGCCCAGGGACCCATCGGTCGCCCTTCCGTGAGCTCCCACGCCGGCGGGCAACTCGCCCTGCATCTACCGCCACGATCAGAACGGCTGAACGACGATTGGATGCGCACGAGCCCGCTGACGAACCGCGAGGTCGCGCAAGCCCTTGCCGCTCAGGCGGAGCTCCTCATCGGCGGACTCGCCGAGTACGGCGTCGCGGTTCGACCTTCGGATGAAGGAGGCTACAGCATCGCTCGGTTGCCTGGTGACACCGAGTGGCCCAGCGTGCGGCTCATTTCCCAGATGGCGCAGAAGTCCAGGCAGTTGGGCGTAGACCTGATGCACGGAGTCACGGTGACGGATCTTCAGTCGGTAGACGGGCGCTGCTATGGCGCGCGCGCGTTCACCGAGAATGGCACCGAGCTCGAAATCCGTGCGAAGGCGACAGTCGTCGCGATCGGTGGAGCGGGCCGTCTGTTTCAGCCGAGCTTCGGCATGACTGGAGACGGCTTCGCGCTCCTTCTTCGCGCCGGCGCGCGGCTCGTCAACATGGAGTTCACGAAATTCTTCCCTCTCGGGCTTCCAAGCGTGCGCTATCCGCCGCAGCGTCCGTCTCGACGCTTCTATGACCTCGAGGGGCTCCGGGTCGTCAATGTACGTGGTGAGGACTTGTGCGAGAAGTACCTCGGAGCGTCCATTCGAGATTCGCTCGTCGACCTGTATTCCCGCTTCGTGACCTTGAGCTGGATCGTCACGAAAGAGTGGCGGGACGGACCCGTGTACCTGGATCTCACGCGCGTGCCCTCCGCGGTTTGGGACTCAATGGTCGAGCTCGGCGTGCCTGGCCTGATGAGCCGTTGGGGAGCGTCCCCTGATCTCTGGAACAAGCTGCTCAGCAGGCGCATTCTGCCGACCAGGCCGATCTCCCACAGCATCGCGGGTGGGGCCCTCGTGGGATCAGACATGTCCACTGGAGTTGACGGACTCTTCGCGGGTGGCGAAGTAGTCGATGCCTTTTGGGAGCTGGAGGCACAACCGCCCTACAGTATTGGGCCCCTACCATCCGCGCTCATCACCGGCCACATTGCGGGGCACGAGGCGGCCAGGTTCGCGAAACGCGTCACCGGCACACTGCCGGTGAGTACGAAGTGGGGTGATGCGCCAGACGAGGTGGAGACCTACACGCCCTCGTCTGCGGCCACGAGAATCAGCAGCATCATGCTGAAGGACGGCGGTCCACTGCGAAGTCGTGCTTCGATCGAAGCGGGACTCGAGCAGCTCGATCGATTGGAAACAGAGCGACGTCCCATGCCACGGGTCTCACCACGCGATCGCTCACGCATCGTTGGCGGTCGCAGTTTGCTCATGACGGCCCGCGCGATCTTGTTCGCGGCTCATCTGAGGGAAGAAAGCCGCTCCGAGCACTACCGGGAAGACTTCCCTGCGAAAGACGATGTGCGCTGGATACGGCCCATCGCCGTTCGCCTCAATGAAGATGGCTGCCTAACGGCAGAGGAGGTTGTGGAGAATCTGGTTGGACAGGCAACCTAGGCCAGACCCGATCACTTAGGGACTATCCGGCCGCTTGTCGGCCGGCTATCGATATGGAGGTACCTGATGCGTCTGATAGACATGGATACTCACTTCGCTCCCGCTGACGAGTTTTCGTATATGCCGGAGGAGTTCAAGCCCCTCGGCCCCCGCTGGCTTCCTTTTGGAGCCGGTCGAGTCGCGCTCGTGGCGCCCAATCGGCCACCGCTCAAGAAACTCACGGGGGTATTTAGCCCATCGGTCCATTGGCCCGGCAACTTCGATGCCGATGCCAGACTGAAGGACATGGACTTCCTGGGCGTGGAGCGACAGCTCCTAAACCCTGAGTTCAGTCAGTACTGCTACGAGACTGAGCCACGTCTCGCGGCGGCGATGTGCCGATCGGCGAACATGGCGATCGGGAAAGTGCTCAAGCAGCACCCAGACCGGTTCATCGGGTGTGCCGTAATCCCGACCCAGGACATCATGGCAACGGTCGAGGAAGTCGACCGAGCGTTCGAAGCAGGCTTTCCGACGATCTTCATGAAGGCGCCTCAGGGTGGCAAGAATTTTGGCGACGTGCATTTCTGGCCGTTGTACGAGTTCGCGAACGCGCACAACATGCCGATATTGGTCCACGCGACCAATCAGGATCTCGGGGCGGTAACCCACACCGAGCGCTTGGGCGAGCACTGGGGCGTTTGGGTGGGAATGATGTCCGACCTGCTCGTGGGCGTCTGCTCGCTCATCTACGAGGGCGTGTTCGACACGTTTCCGAACCTGAGGTTCTGCTTCGCTGAAACCGGAGCGACGTGGATCCCGTGGGCGCTCGATCGGCTCGCCCTGACCTACGACGTCGATCCGAGATCGCAGACGAAAACGAAGAAGCACCCGACGGAATATTTTGACTCGAACATCTATGTGACGGTCGATCCTACCGAGAAGGACCTTGGGCACCTTTGCGGACGAATCGGGTCCAAAAATCTCATGCTGGGAACGGACTACCCACACGGTGACATCACCGGGCGAGGCCATGGTCCCCAGCAGCTAGACCGTATCCGGGCGACGCATATCGATCTGCTGCTCGAGCGGGAAGACCTCAGCACCGAGCAGAAAGAGGACATCGCCTACAAGAACGCGATTCGCTTCCTGGGCAATCGGATCAACTAGCTCGCTGTTCAATAGGGGGTGGGAGCATGAGGCGGTGGGTCTGCAGGTACGTGGCAGCCACGATCTTCCTGTTTGCGTGCGCTCCTCCCGGGGCAGACCACTTGCCTCCTGCTCCCACCGAGCTCGCCTCCAGTCCGTCCCTCGCGCGTCCGTCGCGCCTCGTGGTTGCGATTCAGAACGACGTGAGCGTGCTTGCAACGAAGTTCCAGGTGGGACCGGGCGTAGCCGGCGGGGTTGGTCATGATCTCAGCGCGCTCTCCAACAATCCGTTGGTCGTGCTCGACGATCACGGGATGCCCCAGCCGCGGCTGGCATCGGCAATCCCTTCTCGAGATAGCGGAACCTGGACTCTGAATCCAAACGGGACGATGACGACCACGTGGACGATCCGCCCCAACGCACAATGGCACGATGGAAAGCCGGTCACGTCAGCGGATTTCACGTTCGCCTTCAAACTCTACATGGATCCGGAGATCCAGGTCATTCACCGAAGCCCAGAACGTCTGATAGAGCGCATCGAGCCTCTCGACGATAAATCGTTCGTCATCCACTGGAACCAGCTCTACCGCGGCGCGGATCGTTTGATCGTGGAGCAACTCGAGCCCCTTCCAGCGCACATACTCGCGGCCCTCTACGACCAGGGGGATCGGGCGGCCTTTCAAAATGCCCCTTTCTGGACCACTCCCGCATACGTCGGAAACGGTCCGTACGTGCTGACAGAACGCGTAGAAGGCGTTCAACGGACGTATCGCGCTTTCGACCAGTACATGCTTGGGAAACCGAAAACTGACGAGATCGTGGTCCTCATGACACCGGACCAAAATGTCGTCCTGGCGAATGTGTTGGCCGGAACCGTGGACGTCACCACCAGCACGACGCTCAACCAACAGGCTGGTCTCACGCTCCAACGCGAGTGGGTACGGACGGGGGAAGGATATCTCGTCAACACCCTCGGCAATTTCATCTATGGGGAGTTTCAGCACAACCCGGAACGCGTCCAGCAGCCTGCTCTCCTCGATTTGAGGGTCCGACAGGCGATCATCCTCGCGATCGATCGCGCGTCGTTGAACGAGGTCGTTTCCGGTGGACGAGCCCCTACACCCCAGCTTCCCATGCACACGGAAGATCCCTGGTATTCCAGGGTGCTGCAGGCTGCTCCTCCGTACGCATATGACGTCGCGCGCTCACTCCAACTCCTGGAGGACGCTGGTTGGACCAGACGAGGAACCGCCCTCACGGATGCAGGCGGCGAGGCCTTTAAGGTGAACGTCCGAACTGTGGGACGAGCAGATAACGAGACAGTCGTTCGGATTTGGGCCAGCTACTTGAGCGACCTCGGGATGTCGGTAACGCAGACCACGCTATCGGTCGCTGAAGATTCCGATCGTGAACAGCGGGCCACGTTCCCCGGTCTCGGATTGAACGCCATCGGGACGATGGAGATGCCCGATGGCATGGCGGACTTCATCGGCGAGGACTGCCCCAAGGCAGAGAATCGGTACGTCGGACGCAACCGACGATGCTGGAACAACCAGGAGTTCGACCGCTTCTTTAAAATTGCTTCTGGGACGATGGACGACGAGATGCGAGCGAATTCCACCGCACAAATGCTTCGGCTGCTCATGCAGGACGCCGCAATGATTCCTTTGACGTACTACATTCACAACATTGCCGTGCGTAAGGGAATCGTCGGAGTTGCTCCGCACTGGCACACACAAAAAGGTGCTTCGTGGTTCGTCCACCAGTGGTCGTGGTCCTGACCACAACAGCCATTACGTAAGCGCCGGGCCCAAGACCTCCGCGGCCATGCGGCTCATGGATCGGGCCACCGGATGGCGCCTACTCTGAACGGTCCGCAAGCAGACCCATGGTATTCTCAGAGGCGAGAAGACACGATGGAGCGACGGGGCCACACAACGGACATTGACGTATATAATGGTCGTCCACGATCGAGTTCCGTTCATACCGTAGCACACGGGCCCGTGGCGCAACGGCAGCGCAGTGGACTTTTAATCCATTGGTTGAGGGTTCGAATCCCTCCGGGCCCACCATCCCATTAACGCACGCCGATCAATCGCTGCCAAAGAGTTCCCCTCCAGTAACCTCGATGCCCACATCACCGGCGAACCCCGAGCACGATGTTCTCGGGATGAATTCGGTCATTGGCCAGCCAGAAGTAGATCTTCGTCCTGCTTGATGCAGCAGTCGATGTCCTTCGCCTAGAAATCCCGGTCGATTTGACCTCGGAAATCCAACGTCTCGTCGATGTTGAGGGAGGCTCGGATCGAATGCAGCTCTCACTGTGCACTGGCCCGACTCAATCTGCCTGTCTCGGCAAGTGACTACGTGTTAGTATGCACTAACCCAGGACGTTCACAGATAAGAACTTGCGTTGGAGGAGCCACATGGCCGTTGAATACGAGGTTGGAGGTGTCTGAGGATGAAGTTCCTGGTTATCACCAAGGCAAACAGCCCCATTCCACCAGAGATGCTTGTAGGGCTGTTCGACGCGCTGTCCGGCTGGGCCAAGCGCAACGTCGCTGAGGGGAAGCTCGAGCAGGTGTGGGGCTTCGCCGGTCTCCCAGGCGGAGGCGGCATCGCCAACGTCTCTTCGCTAGAAGCGCTCGATACGCTCATGACGACGTTCCCCTTGGGGCCGTTTTCCTCGATCGAGCTCTTGCCGCTCGTAGAGCTCGAGCCATCGCTCGAAGGCGCCCGACAAGCGTTTCGAGCCATGATGCCGCCCGGTCAGAGGTAAACGCTCAATCGCCGCATCGCTCACACGTGTGGCATCAGTGGTAACCTGCTAGAAGGGCGAAGCTCCGTCGAGGCAAGGACCCGTGAGCGAACGAACGGCCGGTGGAGAGCAGTCAGGGCACAAGGAGCCCGCGATTCATGATCTCTATCGAGAGCTGCTGCGTGCCTGGAACGAGCGCGACGCTGACCGATTCGCATCGCTCTTCGAGGAAGATGGGAACGTGGTCGGCTTCGATGGCAGCCAGGTCGATGGCCGCGCAGAGATCGAGTCGCATCTGCGTCAGATCTTCGAGAACCACCCGACTGGCGCGTACGTGGGTAAGGTCAGAGGAGTCCGCTTCTTGTCCCCGGACGTCGCGCTGCTTCGCGCGGTTGCCGGGATGGTGCTGCCCGGCCAGTCAGATCTGAATCCCGACCTGAACGCCATCCAGACCCTCATGGCGGTAAGACGCGGCGGTGACTGGCGCATCGCCCTCTACCAGAATACGCCCGCCGCCTTTCACGGTAGACCGGAAGCCAGCCAGGCACTCACCCATGAGTTACGTCAACTCCTTCGGACACACTGACGGTATGAGCCAGGGCGGATCAAGTGCATCTAGCCTGCCGGGTGACATGAGCGCAGATGACGGACGCGTCCTGCTGGTCGACGGCAATAACGTCATGGGCGCGGCCGTTGGCGGCTGGTGGCGTGACCCACCAAAAGCCGTGTTGGCGCTACTGGACCGCTTGCAGTGCTATGCGAAGACGACGGGGAGCCCGGTTGAGCTCGTGCTCGACGTTCCGCAGCCCAACCTCGCGGAAGGTGACCATGGCGGAGTGCTCGTCCGATACGCCACCCGCCGCGGGAGAGATGCCGGCGACGACCGCATCGTCGAGCTCTTGGGAGCGAAAGATGGGACGGCGGTAGAAGTTATCACCTCGGATCGAACGCTCGCCGAGCGGGCCCGCCGCCGCGGCGCGCTCGTCACGGGAGCCGGACGCTTCCTCAGCCGCCTGCAGGATGCGGGCTGCTGACACTCGCAACTCCTAGGCAAAACGACATCGGCCCTCGAAGTCCTCGAGCTAATGCAGCGACACCGCCTTGTCGAGCTGCCGAATTCTCGGGAGCATGGCCGCGGCGGCGACCGTGGTTACGATCACCGCGATCCCACCAAGGGCCATCGCGACCGGCGCGCCAAAGTGCTCGGCCACCGTGCCCGAGATGGCGCCGCCCGTGGGGATCAGGCTGAACGTCAGTCCCCAGATGCTCATGACGCGGCCCCTCAACTCGTTGGGGATGCTGAGCTGCAGCACCGTAGTCGTGGTGGTCATGTAGAGCTGGTTGGCCATCCCGACGCAGAAGAGGAGCACGCAGGCGACGGCGTACCACGGGCAATAGGAGAGCGTTATCAGCAGCGCGCCGAAGACTATCGCCCCACCGATCGCCTGCCGACCGCGGTGTCCCGAGCGCGCGAACCGCGCCGCCACGAGGGCGCCTGCCAAGCCACCGACACCCGCCGCCGTCTGCATCAGGCCGTAGCCCTCGGCGCCAACGTGCAGCTCCTCGCGCGCCAGAACCGGCAGCAGCACGACGTACGACATCCCAAAGAGGCTGTTCACGAACGTCATCCCGATCAGCCCGTAGATGAGCTGGTCGCGCCAAACGAAGCGGAGTCCATCCAGCATATCTTCTCGCCAGCCATGGCTCTCGCCGGCCCGCGGAGCTGCATCGACGCGCAGCATGCTGTAGAGGATCATCGCAAGCAGGGCGCCGGAGCCGATGACGCAGAACGTCGGGCCGATCCCGACGATTGCGATCAACACCCCGGCCAGAGCCGGAGCGATCGGCCGAGGGATCTGAAACGCCATCGAGGCCATCGCCACCGCGTTCGGAAGGTCCTTGCGCGGAACCGTGTGCGGGAGCATTCCGTGGCGCGCGGGCTGGTCCAACAGCCGCATGACGCCGAGGAGGAACGCGCCCAGGACCACCGCCCACGGCTGCACAGTGTTCGTCAGCACCAGAACGCCAAGGCCGAAGTAGACGACCGCTCCGAAGCCAAAGAGGAACGTCAGCAGCCGTCGGCGGTCCATACGATCGGCGGCGGCGCCCGCGACCAGGAAACCCACCAGCGTCGGCAAGGCTTGAGCCAAGCTCGTCAGCCCCAACATGAACGGCGACTGCGTAAGGTCCAGGATCAGCCAGGCGACGGCCACGAATTCCATGGTCTGCGCCGAGACCGATGAGAGCTGCGCGAACCAGAAGCAGCGAAAGTTCCGGTGGCTGAGCGCGGCGAATGTGGCGAACCTGCCGCTCGTAGCAGCTTCGGGGCGCCCAGCATCTGGAGGCGCGCTAGCCGTTGGGGAAGCTGCCACAGGACACGACTCCGTTGTGGTTTGCGGGAGCGAGCGGCGTCATCGCCATCATGCCACGGAACGACAAGCCATCGAGTGTGCGGTCCGGTCTGGTCGACTCGCGACGCTGCTCAGCGCCGTCGCCCCCGGAGCACCCAGAACAACACGGCCAGAGCGAGAGCCAGGGTACCCCCGACGATCAAGAGTTTGGGAGAAACGGGCAAAGCCAGCGGCGTGACCGCGTCATAGGAATCTGGATACGGGTCCCCTCGCACCCATCGTGAGCCTATGTCCTGTGCGGCGCCCGTGCTTGCGTGGGAAACGGCAGCGGGCGGCTGCTGAGCTTGCTTTAGGGCAACGGGCTCCTCAGTTCTCTGCGGGGTAACGGGCTGCTCGGCTCGCGGCGACGGAGGCGGCGGCTGCCGAGGCGCTGGCGGGGCAGCTTCAGTCCGCGGCGGCGGCGCGGCCGCTACGTCGGCGCGCGGTGCTTCGGCTTTCGGTCCAACGCGCGCGGGCGCTGCGGCAGGCTCGACGTGAGGGCCGCCAGCGGTGAGCTCGGCACGCGCAACAGGAGCGGCGATCTCGACGCGTTGGGGCGGCGCAGCCAGCTCGACTCGCGTAGGCGGCGCTGCGATCTCAATCGGCGGAGCAGCAGGCGTGGACTGCGATGGCGCAGGAGGTCGAGCCCAATACTCAGGATCCTCGTAATACATTGCGCGAGCTCGGGCGATGTCGGTGGCGTACCCGTCCCATCCCATCACCTCGCGCCAATGGGCCAGCACCTCGTTGAAGCTGCGGCCGAGCTTCTTTGCACGCGCTCGTTCCAGGAACTCTCGTATCTCCTCGTCCGAGAGCTTCCGCTCTTGCATAACACGTTGCTCCAATTCCGCCCATGGCGGCTATCGATGACTCATTAAGAGACGGCGCATCATTCGGTAGGGCGATGGTAGATGGATGGGACTCGATCGTCAACCACGCCGCTTCTAAGCCGGCGCGCGACGGTATATGATCAGGCGCGCCGCCGAGCCGAAGCAATGCGTGGGTCGGCGCCGCGTTCATTCGGAGGATCGAAATCCATGAACAAGCCCCTTGCGCGCGGAACACTCGCGCTCCTCGCGATCGCCTCGATCGTCTCCGCCTCGTGCAGCAGCGCGTCGCGGCAGCCAGGGCAGGCCGCGCGCGAGGGCTCGGCAGGAACGGCGGCCCCGCAAAAGCGAACCGCCGTCATCGGGATCTCCGCCCCGATCCCCGGCTTCTCATTCGCTTTCCTGGGGACCAGCGGGGGTGGCTCGCAGTCGTTCGACGAGCTGTGGCGACAGGGGCTTGTCACCACGGGCAAGACGAGCACTGCGCCCGAGCCACGGATCGCGGCAGAGCTGCCGTCCCTCGATCGTGGAACGGCGGTCGTCCTACCCGATGGTCGCCTCCGCGCAACGTGGCGGATCCGACCAGAGGTCAAATGGGCGGATGGGACGGACCTCAGGGCTCGCGACTACGCATTCGGCATGGAGGTTATGAAGGACCCGCAAAACCCGCTCGCGGGCGCAACTCTCGTGGTGAACATCGCGCCGATGATCGAGTCCCTCGAGGTGATCGACGACAAGACATTCGTCATGAACTGGCATCGGCCCTTCTACCTCTTCGATGCGATCGGGTTCTTCGCGCTCCAGCCCGTCCCCACGCACGTCCTCCGAACCGTCTGGGATGAGCGCAACATGGAGGGCTTCGCCAATCATTCCTACTGGCGCGAGGACTACTTCCAGGTCGGGCCGTACCGCCCCGTCAAGTTCGAGCCGCAGGTAGAGATCATCCTCGAGGCAGTCCCCTTCTATTTCATGGGAAAGCCGAAGATCGACACCCTCGTCATCAAGCAGTTCGCGGACAGCCGGGTGCTCTACGCGGCCGTCCTGGCCGGCGCCGTAGACCTGACGGGCGACAACTCGCTCGGAACAGAGCAGTCCATCGAGCTGAAGGAGCTCTGGGAACGGACCGGCCAGGGCAAGGTCTATGTCGGCTACGGCACCAGCCGCGGAATCTTCCCAATGTTCAACCCAGAAACGCAGTCGGAGCCGGCCATGCTCGACCCGCGCGTCCGCCAAGCCCTCTACATGGCTGTCGACAGGGAGACCTGGACAGCCGCATCTCTCGCAGGCAGCAAAGAGAGCGTCTCGTATTCGCTTCTGCCACCCGACCACTCGCTTTTCGAGTTCACCAAGGACAGCCTGCGACCCTATCCCTACGACACCCAGCGCGCCTCCCGCTCGCTGGAGGAGCTGGGCTGGGCACGCGGCGCGGATGGCACGCTGCGCAACCGCGCGGATGGGCGGCCCTTCAAGCAAGAGATCTGGACCACGCAGGACTCCGAGAGCGAGGCCAGCATCCTGGCTGACATGTGGCAGCACGTCGGCATGCAGACCGGGATCTTCATCATCCCGAATGCCCAGCAGGGGAACCGTCAGCTCCGCCAGTCGTACACCGGCGTCGAGATCAGCGCCCGCGGCGGTGGCGACAGCATCCTCACACGGGCCGAGTGCTCCACGCTGCCCGTCGCTCCCCGCTTCGACGGCGCCAACCGCGGGCACTACTGCAACCCAGAGATGGACCGCCTCCTCGGGGAATACCGGTCCAGCATCACCCGGGCCGACCAGGGCCGCTGGATCGGCGAGGTCGCAAGGTTCCACGCGTTCGACATGCCGATGATGCAGCTCTACTTCAGCCTCAGCACACCGGCGGTCGTCAAGGGCTTCAGCGCCTTAGCGGACGACTTCCGCGGCGGGACCCAGCCGCAGGGCTACTACGGCAGCTACATGCGCAACGCCCACGAGTGGGAGTGGACCCCGTAATCAGCTCATCTGCCAGGTGTGAATGTTCCAGAGCGGGTTGCCATGGTCCGGGCCGGTCAGCTTCGCGATGTACGCGAGCACCTTGACGTCGAAGTACATCGGAAAGCCCGGCACCTCCTCGTTCACGAGGTTCATGAGCTGGACCGCCAGGTTGCTCCGATCGGAGCGGTTCAGCGCGGTGTTGAACGCAACGTAGGTCTGATCGTACTCGGGGCTCGACCAGCCGCCACGGTTGCCGCCGCTCCAGCGGTTCGCCGCGGTCCCGATTGTCGAAGTGGTGAAGGTATCCTGCGCCCCCACGCCCACGAGCAGCATGCCGATGCCGGGGAACGTGGCCCGCGCCTGGTTGTCTCGGACCTGCACCGCCGACATCACAGCGGGCTGAACCTGGATGCCCGCCTTCCACCACCCATCCGTGATGATCGCCTGTCCGCGCTCGAAGGTCGTCCCGGCCAGCACCTGGAACTCGGGACGAAAGCGATCGCCGTTAGGCAGAGCGAAGTATCCCTCGCGGTCCTTCGCGTAGCCCGCGTCGGTCATGAGCTGCTCGGAGCGGCGCGGATCATACGCGTAGCGGTTCACGCGGCGATCTACCTCCGGGTAGAACCGGTCGTCGGACGACATGGCAGCAACAGCGATGTTCCCCTCGCCAGCGTAGAGCCCTTCCTGCAGCGACTGCTTGTCGATCGCCCAGGCCATCGCCTGCCGAACGCGCTTGTCCATCATGCCCGGCTCTTTCTGGAACTCGGGTCGGAACTGGACGACGTTCGTGATCACGTTGCTGGTCCGAATCCCGACGACACCGCGACTGACGGGCACCCAATCCTGCTTGAGGGTCAGCGCGTGCTCGAAGCGCATCGTATTTTCCATGGCGAGCTCGATCTGGTCGGCCATGATCGATGCGAGGGTGGTGTTCTCGTCGCCCACGATCTTCACGATGAGGCGCGCGATGTTCGGCTTTCCCAGGGCGTAGCCCTCGAATGCTGCCGCCTCGAGCTGCGCGCCAGGTTCCCACGAGAGGAGGCGGTAGGGCCCAACGCCAACGAATGCTGTGGTCCAGTACGCCTGATTCAGAAACGCCTGGGCGTCGCCACTCTGCCTGTAGGCGGCGAACGACGGCTCCAGGATCGGCTTGGGAAGCGGGACGAAGTCGAACGCCAGCTCGCCGGCGTCGGGATAGAGAGACTTCCACCGCATCATAACCGTGCGCGGGTCGACGGCCACGATCTCTTCGATCTGGTCCTGCGGCTTGGCGCTGAAGCCGAGACCGGCATCCGTGTACACCTGCCAGGCAAACACGAAGTCATCGGCGGTCAGTGGCTGGCCATCGTGCCAGGTACCGTTCGGGCGCAACGCATACGTCGTCTCCATCTTGCCATCGGGCAGGACGCGCCAGGTGTCCGTGTCCAGCTTGGGCAGCGCCGCGGCGAGCTGCGCGTGCGACTCCCCACGCCCGTCGAAGATTGCGAGCCCGGCGTTGAAGAGCTGCTGCATCTGACCGCTCGCCGCCTGGGCCGTCTTGGGCGACATCGACGTGAGCTCGTAGCGAAAAGCCACCGTGAGGCTACGATTGGCGGCGGATCGCGTGGCGTCCTGGGAGGCGGAGGAGCCGGAGATCGTCGAGTCGCGCTGCGTCGCGGGCGTGGCGCAAGCAGCGACGACCAAGATCGCGACGGCCGGGAAGACCACGCGCGAGATAGACCGCCGCAAGCTCGCTGCGCCCAGGATGGTGGCTACCGCGCGACCCATAGTGACCTCCTCAACTCATTCGAGCCCATTGTATGGGCGGACGCGAGACTTTTCCTGTCGGCCGCGGGGATGGGCTGCGGCGGATGAAAAGGGACGCATCGTACAATCCTCCGATCCACGCAGCGGAGGCCGAGTCTTGAAGAGGTCTGGAACACTGGTCATCGCAATGCTCGTGTTGCTCGCGAGCTGCGGTCCCCAGCAACAACGACCCAGCGCATCCGAGCGGCCGCGGAGCGAGGCGGCCGTCAACGCGCCGAAGAAGATCGTGGTGGCAATGATGAGCGAGCCACCGGCGATGCTCCGCACCGTCACCGTCGGAGCGGCACTTCCTGGCAATGACGCCCTGGAGGATCTCGTGAACGCCGGTCTCACGGTCACGAACAACCACGGGCAGCTCCAGCCGCAGCTCGCGGAGGCGGTTCCGAGTATCGAGAACGGGCTCTGGAAGGTCTTCCCCGATGGACAGATGGAGCTCACCTGGAAGATCCGTCAGGGTGCTGTCTGGCACGACGGCACGCCGCTGACTGCCGAGGATTTCGTCTTCACCACGACCCTGGGCCAAGACCTGGAGCTGCCGTTTCCGCCTTTTCCCGCCTTCGACAGTATCCAGTCGGTGGTAGCGGTGGACCCGCGCACCGTCGTCGCCACGTGGGGCAAGCCCTACATCGAGGCGGACGCCGCCTTCGCGTCGCCGCGACCGAAGCACCTGCTGGAAGCGCCCTACCTGAGGGACAAGAAGGCTCTGGCGCTCCTCCCCTACTGGGGCCCCGACTTCATCGGGACTGGCCCATACAAGCTGCGATCGTGGACGCCGGGCACGGGTCTGGTTCTGGAGGCGAACACACGTTACGCCCTGGGCCAGCCGCGAATCAGCGAGATCGAGGTTCGCTACATCGCTGACGCGAGCGCGTTGGCCACGAACATTCTCGCCGGGGCGATCGACGTCACGCTTGGGAAAAGCGTCTCACTCGACCAGGCGCTCCAGGTCCGTGACCAATGGGGCGACGGGCGGATGGATACGTCCGCATCGAACAACATCTTGATCTACCCGCAGTTGATGGAGTCGAACCCGGCGCTCGTCGGCGACTTGCGATTCCGCAAGGCGTTGATGCACGCCACGGACCGCCAGCAGCTCGTCGATGGAATCATGAGCGGCCAGACGCGCATCGGCGACAGCTACCTCCAGCCGAGCGACCCCGACTACGAGGCAACCATCTCGCGAGCCGTGCGGTACGAGTACGACCCGCGGCGAGCCATGCAAATGATCGGCGAGCTCGGCTTCACGCTGGGCACCGACGGGCTCTTCCGCGGAGCATTGGGTGATCGGATCTCGGCCGAGATCCGGACGAACAACGTGGACACGAACCAGCGGGCGATGTTCGCGGTGGCGGACCAATGGAAGCGCGCAGGCGTCGACGCTCAGCCACTGATCATGCCGTCGCAGCTCCAGTCGGACGCCACCTACGTCACGACCTATCCCGCGTTCCTTCTGTTCCGCCAGCCGAGCAGCATCTCCGGGCTTCCCAGGCAGCACAAGTCTCAGACGGCGCTGCCCGAGAACAACTTCCGTGGGACGAACTACTCTCGATACCAGGGACAGGAGTTCAGCGACCTGATCGATCGGCTCTTCGTCACGATCCCGAAGGCGGAACGGACGCAGATCCTCGGCCAGATTATCTACATCATCAGCGACCAGCTCAACATGATGGGCCTCTTCTACGACGTCGAGCCGACGATGGTCGCCAACCGCATGCAGGGGGTGACCGCGCGGTACCCGACGTCCACCCAAGCATGGAATGCCTACCAATGGGACATCCAATAACACGGGGAGTCAATCCAATGGCCGGATCCACCGGAGAGATCGAGACGGGCACCGTTGCCCCTTACGCGGATCTACGCGAGTTCATCGAGATCGTCGACGCCCTCGGCGAGCTGCGCCGCGCGGACGGCGTGGATCTGCGGTACGAGATCGGTGCGCTGTGCACGATCAGTCGCGAGGCGCCGATGTGCCCGACCACCCTGTGCGACAAGTTCGAAGGTGTGGAGCCCGGCTTCCGGGTCCTGCTGAATCCAACGCGCTCGCTGAATCGGATGGCCCTGTGCTACGGGCTGCCCGTCGGCCTGAGCCAGGCGGAGTACAACCGTATTGGCCCCGAGCGCGCGGCGACAGTCACACCCATCCCGCCCCGTGTAGTGCAAGACGGCCCGATCCTCGAGAACGTGATGGAGGGCGACAAGATCGACCTCACCAAGCTCCCGCGGCCCTGGTGGCACGAGGGCGACGGCGGCGCGTATCTCGGCACCGGCGACGCGATCATCACGCGCGATCCGGACAGCGATTGGGTGAACATCGGTACGTACCGCGTGATGTACCAGGACCCGACGCACGTGTCGGTCTACATCAACCCCGACAATCATGGGCTGCTGCACCGGGAGCGCTGGTTCGCCAAGGGCAAGCCGTGTCCGGTGGCGATCTCCCTGGGCCACGATCCATTGCTGTTCCTGGTGGGCGCCACAAGCCAGCCAGCCGGTCAGTGCGAGTACGACTACATGGGCGCCATCAAGGGCGCGCCCGTGGATGTGATCATCGAGCCGCACACCGGCATCCCGATTCCTGCGCGCTCCGAGATCATCATCGCGGGCGAGTTCATGCCTGAGGACATTCGGGACGAGGGTCCTTTCGGCGAGACCTTTGGCTACTACGCCAGCGGCGTCCAGCAGCTCCCCACAGTCACCGTCAAGGCTGTCTACTACCGGAACAACCCGATCATCATCGGCAACCCACCAAGCCGACCACCCCACGAGCGCAACGCGACCTCGATCCGCTTCTCACGCGGGGAGAGTCCCCTCGAGCGCGTCCAGCGCCTGGTGCCAGGGGTCAGGGACGTGTACAGCGGCTACCCATCGGGCGGCGGCCACCTGGCCGTTATCAGCATCCAACAGGAGTATCCGGGCCACGCGATGCAGGCTGGGCTCGCTCTGATCAACGGCATGGGCCATCGGCCCCGCTACGTGATCGTGGTCGACGAGGACGTTGACATCCACAATTCCGTCGAGCTGCTCTGGGCCGTGACCACGCGCACGGACCCGGTGAAGGACTTCCACGTCATCGAGCGCACGACCTCGTCACCCGTCGAGCCGGCGATCCCCCCGTGGGAGAACAACCTGATGTCCCGCGCGATTCTCGACGCAACGCGCCCCTTCGAGTGGATCGACAAGTTCCCCGCCACCGTGGATGTGGCTCCTGAGCTCCGAGAGCGCACCATCGAGAAATGGCGCAGCATCTTGCAGTAGCCGAATCTGGCTTACCCATGAGGTAAGCTAGATTCGGACACGGCTATCCAGGGGTCGCGAGAAGAGACAGATGGCCATTGCCTTTCAGTACCTGGTGCGGATCCCCAACGGCGACACAGAGATTGTGGGAAGCGGGGTCCGCGTCTACACGATCCTCGGTCTTCGCGAGTCGGGAGACACGCCCGAGGTGATCGCGAAGGCGTACGGGCTGCCGCTTGCGGCGGTTTATGAGGCGCTCGCTTACGCTGAAGAGCATCCGGAAGAGATGGCCGAGATACGTCAGGCGGAAACCGCTATCGAGCGTGACTACTGGATGAGCCAACCCGAAGAGCTACGGCGTGGCATCCATATACCTTGACGACTGCATGGTCGACCTTCGCTTGGCCCGTCCGCTTCGTGCGGCGGGCCATTTGATTTTCCTGCCCGCCGAGCTCGGTACCCGGGGCGAGCCCGACGAAGCGCACCTAACAATCGCTACCGCCGTGGGCGCAACGTTGGCGACGTACGACCAGAAAGACTTCGCTCGCCTTCACCATAGTTGGGCCGAGGAGGGTCGTGACCACGCCGGTATCGTCCTGGCGATTCAGAACACCCATACCGGAATCAAGCTCGCGGCCCTCGATAGAATCGCTCGCCTGCTCTCGTCGGACGCTGCGAAGAACCAGCTTCTCTACTTGGCATCGTTCGATACCGACGAAGGGGCTGCCTCCTACATAGCGAGCCTAGGAACCGGGTGAGAGTCGGCAGCCGAAACCAGACGGGTCAGCGATAACCGGTGACGTCGGCGGGTTTGCCGGGGTCTTGGACTTCGACGAGATACCGCCACGCATCGGGCTGGCTGCCGTCGAGGTCGGTGAAGCCGTACACCTTCGCCAATTCTCCGCTGGAGAGAGATTTGCCGTTCCACCGTGACACGTCGGGATCATGCGCGAGCGCAGCTACGGCACGGCCGACGAACCGTGGGGTCTCGGAGATCGCGAAGTGGGGCTGGTATGCCGTTGCGTCAGGCCAGTTCGCCTCGGTAACGCCGTATGCATCGAGCATGAACTCTGATCGCAGCCAACCGGGCGTGAGGGACACAGCCGTCGCGCCGTGAGGCTCCAGCTCGTGGGCCAGTGCGAAGGCCATCCGACCCACCGACGCCTTGGCCAGGTCGTAGAAAAACGAGACCCGGTAATTGGTGGCGTTGTACTCGTCGGTTCCGTCGTTCACCTCGACGACCAGGCCGCCCGGCGTCTTGATGAGAAGCGGGATCGCGAAGTGGCTGGTGATTGCATGCGTGTCGACGGCCAAGTGCAGGGTGTGGAGCCCGATATCGAGCGACGACTCCCACACCGACTTGTTCCACTCAATCGTGGTGGCGCCAAAGATGTCGTTCACGAGAATGTGCAGGGCGCCCTGCTCACTCTTGATGCGATCCACCAGCGCGCGCACCTCGTCGGGGACGAGATGGTCGACCTGGACCGGGATCCCGTGGCCGCCTGCCTCATCCACCATGGCGGCGGTCTCTTCGATCGTCTCCGCCCGATTGATCTCGGACCGGTGGGTGCGGGTCGTTCGGCCGGTAACGTAGACGGTCGCTCGGGCGGCGCCCAACTCTACTGCGATCCCGCGGCCCGCTCCGCGGGTACCGCCCGCGACCAATGCAACCTTGCCCGTCAAAGACATGTCGCTCGCTCCAACCAGACGCCCGGCGTGTTTCCAGGCATGAATCTTCCGTACAAGAATAGCGCCGCGCGGTTCGGCCGATCGCGTTAGTCCTTGCGCGTCAGTCCTTGCCCGCTAGTCCTTGTAAGAAGGATCCTCGCGGTCGAGCATGCGGATCAGGGCGGGCCACGCGTCGTCGTTGCGACCGGACAGGCGCTCGGGGCCCCGCGAGACGCGATTGCGCTGCTCGACCATGGGCATGGTCAGCGACTGGCCGCTCGACTGGGCGAGGATCTGGAATTCGCAGGCCTTTTCCATGTAGAAGGCGGCGATGAATGCCTCGCCGACGGTCGCGCCCGTGGCGAGCACGCCGTGATTCTTCATGAGCATGACTGAGTTGTCGCCGAAGTCCTCGGCGAGGCGGGTGCGCTCGACGTCGGTGACCGCCGCGCCCGCGTAGTCGTGGTAAGCGAGCTGGCCGTTGAAGCGCATCGACGCCTGAGTCAGCGGAAGCAGGCCGCAGTCGAGGGAGGACACCGCCACCGCATACGGCGAGTGCGTGTGGAAGACGCAGTTGATGTCAGGCCGCGCCTCGAGGAGCGCGCCGTGGATGCCAGTCCCGGCGGGGTTCACGCGGTATTCGGGCCGACTCTGGCTGACAATGTTGCCGTGGAGGTCCACCCGCACCAAATTGGACGCCGTGACTTCGTCGAACAGCAACTGGTGCGGCTTGAACAAGTACGAGGGCGGAGAGCCAGGCACGCGCAGCGAGATGTGCGTGTAAATCAGCTCGGCCATGCCGTACTTCTCGGCGAGGCGGTGAGCGGCGGCGAGCTCCACGCGCAGCGCGCGCTCCTCGTCACTCAGCCCCGATACAGATTGGTCGTTCGCGCGCGCCGGTGCTGCCACAGCCGTCCTCCCTGCGTCTCTTTGGAACCTCGGATGACGCCTCCATACTACTACCTGGCTTTGCGCGCGGCGAGCCAACCGAACGATTCGGCGGTAGGGCCTAGAGAATCGTGATGAACTGCGCGGACCCATTGTTGACGGATGCCGTAATCGACGTTCCGGGCATGAGATCCGTTGCGTCAGCCAGGTGGAACTCGTTCACCTGCCCGTCGTCCGCGAGCCTCACCGTATCAGCGCCGCCTGGAAACGAGACGGTGAAGCTCTGGGCCGCCATACCGTCGATCGTCGCGTTGGTCATCAGATTGGGCGCGACACCGTCGATTGTCGCGTTAGTCATAAGGTTGCCACTGTCCATTGGGCGCTGGCCCACCCCAAGCCCGCGCATCGATTCCGGGAAGATATTGACAACGAACGCCACCAACGTGTCGTCGGAGTCCCGCTTAGCGGTCACGGCGACGAACTCACCAGGCTCCAGTGCACGCGCATCTACAGGCACCGAACGAATCACACGGACGTCTGCCCCTACGGTGAACTGCTCGCCACCCAGAAGCGTGACCTCACTTCCGGCGACCCTCTGCACGACCCCACCCACGCGGCCATTCGCGCCCAACGAGGGATTCGCGACCGCGGCGGGCTGTATGACGGCGGGGGGCGGCGGCGCGGACGCCGGTTGACTCGGCCGAGGTGTAGCGCAGACGGCTGCGAGCCCAACGAGCCCTGCAGCAAGAACAATTCCTACGTTTCGCACGGTACTGCCTCCAAGGTGAATCCAGTCCTCATATAAAGTCTACGCTTGCCCGGTAAAGTCTACGCTTGCCCGGCCGTTGTGGACGCATACTCAGGCGAATAGGCTGGGGGAACCCGCGCGGCTTCTTGAGACTAAGGCGGTCATCGCGCGAGCGCGCAATCAAAAGGAAGTTGACGACGAAGTTGAGGAGTGGCTCCGGCGAACCTATGCGGAGAATGCCTAGCCCGACTGGGACCCAGTTCCCAACGGTGGCTTGGCACCACCGCCGGGAACCAGACCCAAGCGTTTAGGCAGGGACTGCGCCGAGGAGGTTACCACGGTACTTGGCCTCGCCGGCTCCACGGGCGAGATCCTGGGCGATCTCGCGGAACTCGCGCGTCGACTCGGAAAAGTAGTAGTCGGCCGTTCCGCCCCGCATCTCATTGATCGCGGCGCTGAACTTGGCCCGCACGTCCTCGGGCATCTCAGCGGCGGTCTTACCGACCGGGCCGAACTCAGGGTTCGAGGACTGGATCTCGTTCGTCTTCTGGGCGCGCAGATCGGTCACGCTCTTGGGCCTCTCGATGAAGACGCTACGGAGCTGCATGTTCTGGTCGTAGAAGGCAAAGACGGGGACCGACTCGAATGGGCCGTTCATGAACTGCGCCATGAGGTCCTTGTTGTCGTCCCGCATGAAGATGTGCAGGTTGAGCTTACCGGTCTCCTTCGCGATGCGGTTCACGATCGGCAGGTTCGTGTACACGTCCGGACAGGGATCGATCACGAGCACGAGGACCTCGAAATTCTCCGAGAGCGCCTTCCAAGGCGCAAGGTCGGCATCCGTGAGATTGACGATCCCTTCGTTCTTCTCGATGGTCGGCTTGTTTCTCGGCATGCTCTCTTTCGCCTGCTCGTAGGTCATGCCCTGATTGAGCCGTTCCCGCGTGACTGCCATCGTCTCTTCCTCCGCTCAAGTAGCCCATGGGTTGCAACGTCGTTGGTTGCACCGAGCGACCGACGCTCGCACAGGAGCGTCGGCCAACTGGGTGAATAGTATCAGCGTGAGGGACGGAGCGGGAGTGACGGCTCCCTACTGCCGAGCGCCACTGGGGATGGTTCCCAACCGTCCGGCTTGGAAGTCCTCGAACGCCTGAACGAGCTCATCACGCGTGTTCATTACGAACGGGCCGTAGTGGGCAACCGGCTCTCGAATGGGGAGACCTCCCATCAGGTACACCTCGAGGGACGGGCTTCGGCTGTCCTGCGCACGGTCGGCGCCTAGGCGAACGACGTTGCCGGGGCCGAGGACCGCGAGCTGACCCGACTGGATCGGACGGCGATCAGGGCCGACATGGCCCTTCCCGCTCAGGATGTAGACGAGCGCGTTGAAATCGGGCCTCCAGGGAAGTTCGACCTCCGCACCCGGGGACACGGTGGCGTGCACGATGACGATCGGCGTATGCGTGCTGCCCGGACCCTTTTGATCCCCAAGCTCGCCCGCGATGAGGCGAAGCAGCGCGCCGCCGTCCGCCGAGCGCAGAAGCGCGACTGAGCTGCCACGGATGTCCTGGTAGCGGGGCGCGATCATCTTGTCCTGCGACGGGAGGTTCACCCAGAGCTGGAGACCGTGGAAGAGGCCGCCGCTGGCGACGAGGTGCTCCGGTGGGCGCTCGATGTGGAGGAGGCCGCTCCCGGCCGTCATCCACTGAGTATCGCCGTTGGTGATCACACCACCGCCGCCGTGGGAGTCCTGGTGCTCCATGATGCCGTCGATCATGTAGGTCACGGTCTCGAACCCACGGTGTGGGTGCCACGGCGTGCCCTTCGGCTCACCCGGTGCGTATTCCACCTCGCCCATCTGGTCCATGTGGATGAACGGATCGAGATCGGCCATGGAGACGCCCGCGAACGCACGGCGTACGGGGAAACCCTCTCCCTCAAAGCCGCTCGGTGCGGTGGTCACCGATCGAACGGGTCGCACAACAGCGTCTTGCGAATCGACAGCGGAGATGGTTGGAAGGGTCAGAATGTTATCGACGTTTATGGCTGGCATGATGGCTCCTAGTACCCGGACAGTTCCCGATTCATTTCCCAGACGAGCACTTCAGCTCCCGTCGGGGAATCCGCTTTGAGGCTCAAGGGGCCCGCGGCTGTCAGTCGCGCCGCGTCTCCCGTGTTGAGCTGGCCGACACCTTCGACCTCTGCGCCACCCCTTGCCACGTAGACGTGGAGGAACTGCGCGTCGGGCAGGTGTACGACGCTGTCGGGGTCGAGCCTCCCAACCCACAGCACCGCATCCTTCTGGCGGATCGAGATGGCCGCGTGGTCTCCCCGACCCGAGGCAACGGGGACAAGCCGCCCGTGATCGAGCTGTGATTCGAGCCAACCCAAGTGGGTGGCCCCTCGGCTATTCGCTCGTTGAATTTCAGTCATAGGTTGAGTCATGCGTCCGTGCCTTTCATCTCCGCGGTGCCCGCGTACAGATAGTATACATCTAAACCATCTGCGCAAAGATTCATGCATCGGCGTCCAGCGCGTGGTCTACATTTCGCAGCATGGCCTGGAGCGCTCGCTGCTCATCACGATCGAGGCCGCCGAAGATCTCGGCGATCAATGCCTCTTGTGACGGCACGGCCACCGCGTAAAGCTGTCGCCCCTGGTCCGTGAGCTCGAGACGGTGGGCGCGCCGGTCGTCCGGATCCGCGCGACGTACCACCAAGCCGGCATCGGCCATGCGATCGACGAGCCCGCAGACGTTCCCTTTGGTGACGAGAAGGCGTCGCGCCAACTCCTGCTGGCTCAACCCCTCGGCAGACCCAACCTGAGCTAGCACGTCGAATTGCGCAGTCGTGAGCCCGAACTGGCGCAGGTGCCGTTGCGTGCGCTGCTGCACCTTCTGGTACACGCGCGCGAGGCGCAGCCACGAAACGACAGTCGGCTGGCGGTGGCCGGCGCGGGCCGTGGCTGCCTCTTCTTGGACAGGTGACATCTTGGATATGCCTCATCGTCTGTGAACTGGTTTATAGATAAACCAATTCTGACCGCGCGGTCAAGCAGTCAGCAACATCTGACGGGGGCTAAAATGGCCGACACACCCTAAAGATGGACCGCGATGCCTTAACCGGAGGACCAATGAATCCCACCGAATTCAGAACATGCACGTGCGCCAGGGCCAGGGGTCCAACGAGGCGTGGAACACCGAGCAGTGGGACCTGAAGTAAGCGCTCGCTGCCACGCATAGACGCGCGGGAAGCGGCCGAAAGCATCGCTCGAGGAGAAGATCGATGGCGAACGAGTACCGCGCCTATCCGCACCTGCGAAAGCCCGGCGGCTCCTACAGCTCAGCGGTGAGAAACGGCAACTGGCTCTTTATCGCGGGGACGACCGTCGGCGCCGGAGCGAACCCACCCACCGAGTACGGCGACATCGGCCAACAGGCCGAGACCGTGTTCGGCTACATCGGCGAGATCCTGAAGGCCGAAGGTGGCAGCTACCGCAACCTGACGACCGTCACGGTATTCATCACCGAGGGTGGACCCGAAGCCTACGCGGCCGTGAACCAGACGCGCGGCCGCATCTTCGGCGACGCGCGTCCCGCCAGCACCATGGTCGTCGTGAAGGAGCTGGCCCGCCCCGAGCACAAGATCGAGGTCAACGCCATTGCCCTGCTGGACGGATAAAGCACTGTCTTTCTGAAGGCGCAGCCTGACGAATCCGTGACCCGGGGCTACGGATGCTTCGCTCGGCTCAGCATGACACTACTCATTCACCCATCGGTGCGACACGAGACCGGCTTAGTCGAGGACGACAACCACCTGGATCTCGATCAGGAACTCGGGCTGGGCGAGTGCGACGCAGCCGATCAGCGTGCCCGAGGGCGGGCTCGAGACGAGCGACGCGCAATTCTTCTCGAGCCAGGCGCGCTGCTTGCCCTGGTCTGCCCGCCACGCGACCACGTCGGTCACGAAGGTCATGCGCTGGACCGTGTTCTCCAGCTTGCCGCCCATGCTCTCGACACGCTCTTTGATCTTCTCCCAGCACGAGACCGCTTGGTCACCAACTGTCGGGCCCTCGCCCGTCACACCAGAGACGAATATGAAGCGCCCCTCGGCAACGACGCCCTTGGCGTAAGGCTGTCTCTGTCCGTCGACGATGAGCTCATGGCTTTGCCGCATGATTCCTCCGGCTTTCTACTTGAGGTTCCATTCGTGGGCGTTCCAGGTTGGGTTACCCAAGTCTACGCTCGTGAGGCGTTTCGAGATCATTGTTGGATCGACGATCGCATAGACCCCGATGACCACGATGTTGCGCGTCATGTGGTTGATCGCCTGGCCGAGGACCTCGTTGCGCTCACGCACGGGAATCGTCATGGTGTAGCGGTCGATGAGCGCATCGAACTCGGGGTTGCGATACCGCGTGCGGTTCACGCCTCGGTAGTTGTTCTCCGCCGTGGGCACGTCCTGGCCATGGTACCGCGTGAGGGCGTCACCCCCACTCGGCTGGCGGACGACCTCCATCCCAGGATGGGTGGATCGGAACTCTCGATCGTTGGCGCGAAGAGCCGCGAAAACCAACGGCTCGATCGCGATACCGACGCGCTGGAAGTATTCCGAGGCGCCGAACAACGTCTTCTCTTGCAGGTCGTCGCCACCCCGCGTTCGCATCTCCAGCGTCAGCCGCTGCCCTGTCACGTCGCGGTAGCCCCCATCAGCACCCCGCTCATAGCCGTAGCCCTCGACGAGCTGCGCCGAGCGGCGTGGATCGAATTCGTATTTCACCGCGCTGGGGTCCACCGCGGCGAACTCGGGCGCGTCTTCCATGATGATGCTGTGGGTGACCTTCGCCAAGCCCGCCTGGATCGTGTCGGACATCTCCCGACGATCCACAGCGCGAATCAACGCCTCGCGGAAGGGCACTTCTCCCAGGACCGCTGGCGACGGCGTCATGAGCTGACTAAAGATCCCCATGAAGCTCGAGGTCCCGTTCGGCGCCATCTGGCCGTTGCTCCACCGATCGCGGATGTTGACGCCCCACTCGATGGAGAAGCGCCCGCCCAGGGTCAGGTCGATGGAGTCAGCCAGTATGTTGGCCGCGATGGTGCTCGGATCCGGAATGAAGCGGACCTCGATCTCGTCGATCTGCGGGCGGCCCAGCAGGTAGCTATCGCTCGCCCGCACCACCATGTGGCTGCCTTCGACGTAGTCGTGGACGCGGTAAGGACCGAGGCCGACGAACGATCGCGTCCAGTAGGGAAGCTGGGTGAACGTCGTTGGGTCCTGGCGCAGATCCAGCTCCAGCAGGTGCTTGGGCATCGGCATGATGCGCTGGTTCGAGTTGTTGATCGTGGAGAAGAGCGCATCCGCCTTGATGTACGGGCTCTTCCAGATGATGGTGAGCGTTCGTGGGTCGGGCGCCTCGGCCCGCTCGATGAGCTCGTACGCGGGGGTTCGCGCTAGCTCGACGCTCGGCTCCTGGACGACTTTCACAGTAAAGAGCAGATCGTCCGACGTGAATGGTGTTGCGTCCTGCCAAAGGATGTTCGGGTTCAGCCGCCACGTCGTTTCCATCCGTCCGTCGGGCAGAACCCGCCAGAGGCCGTTCTCCTGACTCGGCACCGCCTCCGCGAGGCGCGGGCGCAGCCGTCCCTGTCCATCCTCGACGGAGAGGCCGGTGTGGATCAAACCCTCCACCTGGTCGATGCCCGGGACGGTTCCGGCGCCGCCAGCATTAATCGCCTGCGCCAGAGCGAAGGGATTTCCGCGGATAACCGTCGTGATCCGTTTCGTGGCTGCTGGCCGTTCAGTCGAGAGGCTCTCCCCAGAGGAGGTACCCGTCGGCGCGCTAGGTGCACAGGCGAACGCGACGGTAACGAGCGCGATGAGAAGCGCAGTGCGTTGAATCATGTTGTACTGATGACCGCAAGCTCTCGCTGAGCGGCGGCGAGCTGGTCGAGGGCTAGAGCATCCTCGACTCTGAAGGTTGGTGAGACGCGACCGTCGCTGCGAGCTTCCTCGACGATGAGACCAATGCCATCCGCCGGCAGCGTGAGGTCGCGGGACACCCGCTCCTGCCATCCCGTGAAGAGGCCGTCGAAGTTGGCGAGCTCGCGCTCGTCGCGCATGAAACCGGCGCTCACGATGATCTCCCTGAACCGCGCCGCGTTCGCCGGGTCCAGCACCCAATTGCACGACCGGATCATTCCTTTCAGGAAACCCTTGACCGACTCGGGGTTCTTCGCGATGAAGTCGCTGTTGGCGGCCGTCACGCGGTCATGGCGGGACGAATAGAGCGTGCGGAGGTCGGCCAGCACGGGGTAGGCGCCTTCGTCTACGAGCTCCTGGCTTTCTTTGAAGCTCGTGAGGATGGCGGGACCGTGCTTGCCCTCGCGAAACTCGGCGACGATCTGGGCAGGGTTGTGCATCTGGCCGCCAACGTACTGGATGGTCACATCCTCGTCAGGTTCGATGTCGCTGTCCTTCAACACCCTTCGCAGCATCACATCGGTGGCCCCGCCGGGATGATTCATGTACAGCGTCCGCCCGCGGAGATCATCCAGCGACTTTAGGCCTGGCTCGCCCATGACCAGGAACGCGTGGTTCTTGCGGCGGGCCGCGATGATCGCGAGCGGCCTGCCCTGGTCGCGGCCTTCCAAGATGAACGTGGTTCGCGGATCGATCCCGACGTCCGCGATCCCCTGCGCCAGAACCTCCGCCTGGTACGCCTCGCGGTCCAGGAGCTGGCCTGAGTCTTCGGGAAAGGTGATGAGCTCTACGTCGTCGAGCCCTTCCTCTGCGAAGAGCCCGAGCTCCATGGCGGCGAGCGCAATCCCGACGTGGTTCCACTCGTCGTGGGCAGCGCTCAGTCGAAGGCGAGGCAGCGCACCGTCGCGTCGCTGACCCCGACTAATCCAGACTCTCGGCTGAATGAGCATGCTACGGGTGACGCGAGAGGGTCGCGATCTTCTCGCCGTTGAGCTCGACTTCGGTCGTGAGCGGGATCGCTTTCACGAGCGTGTTCTCGACGTAGCAGCGATCGCTCGCGGCGCGCGCCAGCGTCTCCGCACGCTCCTTGGAGATCGAGCCGGTCAGGCTCACCTGGAAGATCATGTCGGTAAAGATGTGCGCCTGCCGATCGTTGTGGGCGCGGGCGAGCATCTTTATGTTGTCGACGCCCGTGATCCCTTCGTCGCGAATCACGTTGATGTACTGCATCGCCAAGCACGAGGCAGCGCCCGTCACGAAGTAGCCGAGGGGCCAAACACCCTGGCTCTGACCACCGCGGCTAGTGGGCTCGTCGATCTGAACCTGGAAGGAGCGATCCTCATTCTTGAGGACGGCCTCGAACGCCTTTCCCCCTTGGTAGGTCAGGTCGACGCGCATCGTGCCTATGGGCGAAGGCGTCTGTAGGCCCGCACCTACACCGGTTGTGCCAGCATCTTGTGCCATGTGTGCCCGCTCCTTTTTGCAACCATGCCTGGTCGCCATTCTACAGCGGTGTCCGGCGCGGTGCGATATCCTAGCCCTCGCAAGCGGAGCAGGCGCGAGTGTCCGACCGTGCTCCACAGATTCATGGAGGAGGGTCCAAGAATGCCCAAGGTTTTTGTGTTCGCCCCGGCGGGCAAGAGCCACGAGCATCTGGAAGCAAACGGGTGTGAGGTCCAGGTCGGAAAGCCCGAGTGGCACGAGCCTGGAACCGATCACGAGCCCGAGGTAGCGCGCTTCGCCCAGGGCGCCCACGCCTTTGCCGGCACCTCGATGCGCAGCGCCCCGATCTCTCGCCAGGTCATCGAGGCCGCGCCGGATCTCCGCATCGTCGCGAAGACGACGGTGGGTGTGGACGACGTCGACGTGGACGCCTGCACAGAGAAGGGCATCCTGGTCACCCACGCGCCCGTCGAGTCCAACTGGGGCAACATTGCAGAAGTGACCGTCAGCTTCATGCTGTCGTTGCTGAAGGACGTACCGCGACAGGACGAAGCGATCAAGAATGGAGAATGGTGGAGTCCTGGATGGCAGGGCGCCTACGTGGGAACGCGGGAGTCCGACGGCCACCAGGGCATTACCCTCGGCATCATCGGCCTGGGCCGCATCGGCGGACGCGTAGCCCAGCTCATGCGCCCGTGGAATATCAATATCCTTGCCTACGACCCCTACATCCCTGACTATCGGTTCATGGAGCTGGGCGCCAGGCCAGTGGACCTGGACACGCTCCTGCGCGAGTCGGACGTCGTTAGCCTCCACGTCGTGCTGAATAAGGAAACGCGGCACATGATGAGCACCCGTGAGTTCTCACTCATGAAGAAGTCCGCCTTCTTCTTGAACACGTCCCGCGGCGCCGCCGTCGACGAAAAAGCGCTGTGCGATGCGATCGAGGAGGGCGTGATCGCGGGCGCGGGGCTCAATGCTTTCGAGACCGAACCGCTTCCCGAGGACAGCCCGCTGCGGCGGTTCGGAAACAAGGTGCTGATGCGCGCCCACGGGGGTACGCCGCTGGCGGCTTCGACCGGCACGGTGGGGCGGAGCGCCGGCCAGGCAACGGACTGGGTGAATGCCGACGTGCTAAAGGCGCTCCGCGGCGACCTGCCGTCGCACATCTTCAACCCTGAGGCGATTCCTCTCTGGCGGCAGCGGTTCGGCGGGAAGTCGGTGCTGTAGCGCGGAATCGCAGGCAATGAACCTCGGAACCGCTGATGGGGCTGTTCTATGACGTGGAAATCGTGTTCATTGGCGGGCGGATGCAGAGCATCACCACGAGCCAATCCGAGCTGTGGGACGTCCACAGGTGGGACGTGAGAACGCCAAGTTAGTGAGAACTGGCTGAGCCAAAGTGTCGCTAGCGAGACACTTTCCGTGTCTCGCGGGAAGCAGTTTCGGCATACGCGGACCGCTTACATTTCGGCCGACCTCCTTTATCTGGTCGGCCGATGGTGCCCCCGCACGAGGCGGCATAATGCGCGCGGACCGACTCATGGTTCAGCTACCCAGCAATGAGCACATCTGAAAGGAATTGACGTGCGAAGAGGCTTGGTCCTTCCGCTGGTGATGCTCCTGGCCTTTACCCTGGCCGCCTGTGCACACCCGACTGGTCCGCGTCCTGCGACCCAACCGGAAGCCGCCGAAGGAGCGGCCCCGCGGCCCATTTCGGGCCGCCCTCTGCACATAGCGGTTCGCTACGAAGTCGTGGATCTTGCCACCAAGCGGCTCGCTCCGACGCCATTTTGGTACACAAAGCGAGCCTTCAACGCGGCGCTGGCACTGATCGACGCTGTGGGATCGGTCCGCCCCTGCCTGGCAGAGTCGTTGCCCGAGCTGGGCAGCGACACGTGGAGGGTTTTCCCTGATGGCCGCATGGAGACCACCTATCGCCTGAAGCCGAACCTGACCTGGCACGACGGCGTCCCGCTCTCGGCGGAGGACTTCGTCTTCGCGTGGCGTGTGTACAGCGCGCCGGGACTTGGGGCATTCACCGCCAGTCCGCAGGACCAAATGGAGGAGGTTCTCGCTCCCGATCCACGGACCCTCGTCATTCATTGGCGCGCCCCCTATGGCGGTGGCGGCGCGCTGGTCGATCGAGATCTGGACGCGCTCCCCCGACACATCCTGGAGACGCCGTTCGCTGCCTATCAGCAAGATATCGCTACCCAGGATGTCTTCCTTGGCCATCCTTTCTGGAGCACTCAGTACGTTGGGCTGGGCCCGTATCAGCTCGAGCGCTGGGAGCTCGGCTCCTTTCTGGAAGGAGTCGCATTCGCCGGATACGCGCTGGGTCAGCCGAAGATCCCACGCCTCATCGTGCGGTTCATCGGGGATGACAACACTGTCGTGAGTAACTTGCTGGCCGGAACGGTGGATCTGGCTGTCGACAGCAGCATCAGCTTCGAACAGGCCTTGGTGCTGAGGCGCACGTGGGAGCCCGGCAAACGCGGCACCGCGCTGATGCAGCCAGGCACCCGCCACGGGATCTTCGTACAGTTTCGTCCCGAGCTGCTGAAGACTCAGGCGCTGCTCGACCGGCGCGTCCGGAAAGCGTTAGCCTACGCCGTCGATCGCCAGCCGCTGAACGAGGCGCTATTCGAGGGGCAAGGACTCATGAGCGATCACTGGATTCCGCCCCAGATGTCATACGCGGCGGACGTCGAGCGCACGGTCACACACTATCCTTTCGATCCACGGCGCACCGAGCAGCTTTTGAGCGAGGCCGGCTTCGTCCGGGATCGTTCGGGATTCTTCGGCACAGCGGCCGGCGAGCGGCTCCGCCCTGAGCTGCTTGCCGGCGCCTCGCCCATGTACGAGCGGGAGCTGAATCTCATCCAGGATTCCTGGGCGCGGAGCGGGATCGACGTGGAGCCACGTCTGCTGCCGGCCGTGCTGGCGCGACTGAACGAGTCTCGGACCACCTTTCCCGATTTGTATGCCAGCAATATGAGTGTCCAGGAGGCCCGCCTGGACAGCTTCAGCGCTGCACAGATCGCGAGTGCCGCCACGCGCTGGGCCGGAAACAACATCGGTGGCTGGTCGCACCCCGACTTCGAGCGCCCGTGGGCCGCGTTCTACACGACGCTGGAGCGCTCACAGCGCGACCGTCAGGTCGTGGAGATGATGAAGGTCGTTTCCGAGGAGCTTCCCGGTCTGATCCTGTACTTCGACATTCGGCCCATCGTCCACGTGGCGCAGCTGCGCGGCCCGCAGATGGGAACGTCGGAGACCCTGGCCAACTGGAACATCCACGAGTTCGAGATGCGATAAGCGGCGTAGCCCCTGAGCTACCGCGGCGCCAAGTATGCCCGCGCATGTACCAAGGCCGGCCGGTCGGTATCAGCGCGGTCGCTAATCTGGACTAGCTGGGCGTAGGATTCGCGGGCGCTGGTCGGATTGCCAGAGAGCTCTGCGGCGCGTCCGGCGCCATAAACGGCCCAGAAACGATTCGGCTCTCGGCGCTGGACGGCTACGAACTCGGGCAGCGCCTCAGCTCCTCGTCCGATATCAAGGAGCAACTCTCCGAGCATCTCCCGAGCCGGCGTGATCGGACCCGGCCAGCCGATGTCCTTATCAGTCACGTCTTCGGCGTCGGCGGCCGACCTCATGAGGCGCACGGCATCGTCGTTGCGTCCTTCTGCGCGCGCCAGCCACGCGCCGGCCTCTAGCCGCCAGATTCCCACTTGCCCAGCCCAATACTCCGAGTTTGAGCCGCGGGCAGCGAGAATGCCGTGGAGCTCGTCCAAACGCTGGACCGCGGCGTTCGATGTGGACGCGTCCCCGATTCGGGCTGCACCCATTGCTCGAGCCTGGTGGACTACCGCTTCACTGGTCGCGCTCTGCCCCTCGATAAGTACAAGGGCCGCCGCTTCCGTCCACGCCCGCGTCTCAATCGCATAGCGCGCTGGGATGACGGCCTGGCTAAAGGTATTGGTGGTCGTGGCCTGCTTCGCCTGCTCCACCACTGCCTTCGCGGCAGAGTCCTGGGAACGCTGCAGGTGCGCATAGACCATGTAGTCCCATTCGTGGAGGCGACCTCCAGGATCTCCGATGGCCCCCGCCGCAGCGGTGTTCGAGGCGATGGACTCGTCCCAAAGACCGAGGCGGGTAAAGATATGCGAAGGCATGTGGAGGGCGTGGGGAACCGACGGCGCAATGCTGGCGTACCGCCGTGCGGCGGAGAGGCCCCGGCTCGCGAGCGTCGGGTAGTCATACGAATGAATCAGGTAGTGGGCGGCGCCGGGATGATTGGGTTGCTCGACAAAGAGTTGCTCGAGGATTGTCCCTGCCTGCAACTGCCTGACGTAGGTCTTATCCGTTGGATCGGCGGCTGCGTTGAGAGCAAGCGCGTAGAAAGCCGCAGCCTCCCGATCGTCCGGGTACCGCAAGTAGATGTGCTCCATGCCCTGCTCGTGGGCCAGGTGCCGGATGCGCATGGGCGCGCCGAGCTGAGGCTCATAAAACGCCTCGATGGCGGCAATATAGTCGAGCTCCCGCTCGGTTGCCGCCCCCGCGGCTCTGGCACTCTGGATCGCTGATTGGCCGTTCGCCAACGTCTGGCGCGTGAGCACGCCGGTGCTCAGTGGGTTCCCCCGCCACGTCATCGCAACACCCCAGCCTGCGATACCGCAGGTGGCATCCGTCGCCAGAGCTGCCTCGAAGGCCCGTCGCGCAGTGGCGAAAGAGAAGGAGTGAAGGAGAGCCACCGCGCGCCCGACTTCGGCGTGGGCGGCTGGGCTGCATGATGTTGCGAAGTGCACCTCACCCAGCACCTCGCCGCGCTGGAGCATTGCTGATGCGGCAACGGTTGGCTTAGCTGCGCTCGGCGCCGGAAGCGCGACAAGACTGAACGCTGCGATCAGAGCGACGCCAATGAGCGAACGGGCCATGGCCAGCCACCTCCTTGGTAATAAAGAGTTGCCGTGAAATAAGCCAATCGGACCGCGACTGAACGGAATTGCCTGCGGCGGACAGTATACTGCGGTATTCCCAGTAATCTGGTATGCGTCCGGAAGCTCGCGGGGAGGTTATGTCGGGTATGAACAGGTTTTCTCGCCCGCCGCTGTCCCAGCCCAGTCGCCGCTTGATTATTGCCCTCTCGATACTGCTCCCGCTGTTAGGTGCGCTGGCCCCGGCGGGTAGCGGCTCGGCCAGCGGCGCTCGATGGATATCCGTGGCGAAGGGGTCGCTAGAAACCAAGAGCCTTGTGATCGCGGGCGCGGAGCGGTCGTATCTCCTCTATCTACCGAGCCGCTACGAGAAGAGCAGGACCATGCCGCTCGTCATCGTCCTCCACGGCAGCGGCGTCGCGGCCGAGGGCATGCTGCGCATCGGGCTTAATGAGTACGCCGACAGGGCCGGATTCATCGTCGTCTACCCCCAGTTGTCGTCGGAGGAGCCGCCGGTTGATGTCGCCTTCGTCTCGGAATTGCTGACCGCCCTCCAGGCTGAGCTCCCCATCGACGCACGGCGCATCTACGTCACGGGCATCTCCCGCGGAGCCGGGATCGTGTATCTTCTCGCGTGCGACGACCGTGTCGCCGCCATCGCCCCGGTGGCCACGGCAGCCAGGTACGGATTCATGTGCGCGGGAGGGCGACGAGTCTCGATCCTGCACATCCACGGCACGGCAGACGGGCAGAACCCCTACGCGCCGGTGCCGGACATCATCGAGTATTGGCGCCAGCAGGATGGGTGCGGCTCAAGTCCCGACGTGGCGGTCGACGACTCGGGCGCCGAGCTCGTGGTGCGTGAGACATACGCGTGTGAGCAGGGGCGCGAGGTGACTCTCTACACGATTGAAGGGGGTGTGCACGCATGGCCCGGCGCGCCGCGCGGCGAGGATGATCTACGACTAGGGGCCAACGAAGAGGCGCCGGCCAGCATGGCCATCTCGGCGACGCCGATCATCTGGGAGTTCTTCCGGGCGCACCCGCAGCCTGACTAATGCTCGCGCAGCAGACGGCCGTAGCCGGCACCGGCGTCGTCAATACCGGCGCGCGCGAACATGCCACCGTCTGCCCAACCCGGGTCAGAGCGTTCTGGTAGCGATTCCTAGGGCTCGAGCCGCGGCTAGCAGGCGGACGTCATAGCTGGCCAATTCGATCACTTGCCCATGTTCCCGGAGAAAGTCCATGGTAGCCAGGTGCAGCGCGTCCAGCGTCCGGACAGGCTCGGGGAACGGCTCCAAGGCCCGAGCGAGAATTAGGGGTGTCAACTCAATGTACGCGACTCCGTCCAGTAGGGTGCGCACCCTATCGCCGTGCTGAGCCTCGAGCCGGCGCGCGTGCACCCGATTCCAGACCTCGTGCTGCAGGAGCCGGCTCGCGATGAGAGGCTCCAGCCACAATTCTTCCGGCGGCTGGCGATCCTCAGCGAAGAGCTGAGTCAGTGCGACCGAGGTGTCGAGGTAAATCACCGGTCGGCGCGCGCCTCGTTCAGATCACGCATCAACTCCTCGAAGGCGGTCACCGCGCCCCGCGGCGGGGAGCCGGTCAACGGCCGGGCCGCCGGCGAGACCCAACCCGTGCGCATCAGCTCAGCAAGGACGGCATCGGCCACTGACGGGCTGCGGCCTGGCTGCGGGGGGACCAGTTCGGCAACGACAACTTCCCGATCCGTCACGAGAATCGTCTCCCCTCCTTGGGCAAGGCGGACGTACTCCGACAGCTTGTTCTTGAGCACCTTCAAACCGACCGCACGCACTACCGTCATGGTGGCCATGGTAGCTTCTCGAAGCTACATGCGTCAAACGCTGGCTTCTCGCTCGACCTCAGCCGCATGTAGCTTCTCTGTGCCGCCGAGGCCGCAACGCGGTCGGTCACGGGATGGGATGAAGGTGCGTGCGGGCGCGGGGGCAGCATCGTTCCGCGGGGCGAAGCGACTGCAGGAATGCTCGCGTGATGCACTCTCAGCATGACATATTGCCTCCTGCTCATCCGCTGCCTTATTTACAGCGGTGGGTGGCGAGGAAGGCTCGTAGCCAGGAGCTCCAGAGGGCCTCTGCCGCCTCGGTAGCCGCTAGCTCGCCATCGCTCTCTGGAACGTAAGCGACGACCCGAAGGTCGATCGACTCGAGGTGCACGTCCGGAGCAGGGTGGTCTGCGACGATGAGGCGTCCCTGTTGCTCGAGCGACCGTAGCGCCTCCTCGACCTCTTCTTCGCGACGCGTTGGACGAAGGGTGGAGGCGACCTCGGGCACGAAGGCCGCGGACGGCTGGCGCCGTCGCAACGCGTCGAGGATCTGTTCGCCTAGCGCGGTTTCAAGCGCCATTCAATCTCCCTGGAGGCCTGAGCCGAGTATAGCCAAGGCGACGGGCCGTCGGCGCCGCCTGGCGTTCAGGGTTGCGGTACACTCGACCCGTGCGAATAGCGGTGGACATCGGCGGGACGTTCACGGACGTCACCCTCTTCGACGAGCGTACCGGACACGTCGCGCTCGGCAAGGCCCTCAGCACGCCGACCAACCTCGTCGATGGAATCATGGCCGCAGTCGCTCGCACCACCGATTCGCTGGCCAGCGCGGACCTCATCATCCACGGGTCCACGATCGTCATCAACGCGATCCTGGAGCGAAAGGGCGCGAAGACCGCGCTGATCACCACGCGGGGATTTCGCGACGTATACGAGATCGGGCGCATCAACCGGCCCGAGTCCTTCAACCTCTTCTTCCGCAAACACCGGCCACTCATCCCACGCGATCTCGTCTTCGAGGTTCCCGAGCGCATGCTAGCCGAAGGAACCGAAGAGCTTCCGCTCGACGTGGCGTCCGCGCGCTCGATCGTGCGCCGGCTCAAGAACCTTGGCGTAGAGGCGGTCGCGATCCTGTTTCTCCATTCGTACCGCACGCCGGAGCACGAGATCCGCATGCGCGAGATCGTACGGGAGGAGGCGCCAGACGTCTTCGTCACGGCGTCCCACGAGCTCTCACGCGAATACCGCGAGTACGAGCGCACGTCGACGGTCGCCGCCAACGCCTACGTCGGCCCGATGGTGAGTCAGTACCTCGGCAACCTCGAGCAGCGGCTCGCGTCGGACCGATTCGCCGGGACCTTGATGGTCATGCAGTCCAGCGGCGGCCTCTGCGACCTCGGTACTGCCCGCCGCGAGTGCGTGCAGATGATGGAGTCGGGCCCCGCGGGCGGCGTCGTGGGCTCCATCGCCATCTGTGACGCGCTCTCATTGACGGACGCGATCTGCTTCGACATGGGCGGGACCACGGCGAAGGCCTGCGTCGTCCGACGCGGCTCGCCCGATCTTTCGCCCGACTACTTCGTCGGCGGCTACAACGAGGGGCTCGTCGTCCGAATCCCCGTCCTCGACATCCAGGAGGTTGGGACAGGCGGTGGCAGCATCGCGTGGATCGACCAGGGCGGCGCGCTCCACGTCGGCCCGGAGAGCTCGGGCGCCGAGCCAGGCCCCGTGTGTTACGGCCGAGGGGGCACTCGGCCGACAGTGACCGACGCGGACGTGGCGCTTGGCCGCATCTCGGCCGATCAGTTCCTCGGCGGCGAGATGCGGCTGGATGCCGAGGCGGGGCTGCGAGCCATCGAGGAGCAAGTTGCAAAGCCTCTCGGCTTGGGTGTCGCCCGCGCGGCATCTGGCATCGTGGCCATCGCGGTCGCGTCCATGGCCAACGCCGTCCGCGCAGTCACCACGGAACGAGGGTTGGACCCACGCGACTTTACCCTCGTCGCCTACGGCGGCGGAGGGCCCCCGCACGCGGTGGCCGTTGCCCGCGAGCTCGGCATCAAGCGCGTCATCATCCCGCAGGCGCCCGCCCATTTCTCCGCCTTCGGCATGCTGATGGCAGACATCCGCCGCGACTACGTGTTGACCCACTTCGGACGGCTCGCAGACCTCTCGATGGAAGAGCTCGAATCGCTGTATCGGGAGCTCGAGGAGACCGGCCTGACCGACGTGAAGAGTGTCGGGGTGGCGGCCCGGGACATCGAGTTCGAGCGGGCCGCGGACATGCGGTACGTCGGCCAAGAACACGCTGTTGCCCTCGCCGTACCAGCGAACGTGGCGAACGAGGAAGCGCGAGACGCTATCCGGAGAGCGTTCCATGAGACGCACCAGGTCCGCTTCAGCCACAGCGCACCCGAGGAGCCGACGGAGCTGGTGAGCCTGCGCGTCTCCGTGTTCGGCCGCATCGAAAAGCCGCCGCTTCCTCGCGTGGAGCGCGGCACCGAGACTCCGGCCGCGGAAGCGAATCGGGGCACCCGAGAGGTCATCCTCGACGATCACGACGCGGCCGTCAGCTGTGTCGTGTTCGACAGGCTGAAGCTCTTGGCAGGAAACGTTGTTGAGGGACCTGCGATCGTGGAGGAGCCGGCTTCGTCTACGCTACTTGGCCTCGGCGATCGCGCCGTGGTCGACGAGTATGGACATCTGGTCATCGAGTTGGGGGCGGCATGAGCACAGTTACAGGCTCCTCGATTCAGGTGGACGCGATCACGACGGAGATCATCCGGAGCGCCGTCGTCGCCATCACCGACGAGATGAAGACCAACCTGATGCGCACTGCCTACAACATGATCATCTACGAGGCGCTGGACTTCACCGTCGGTCTCTTCGACGCCGAGGGGAACACGATCTCCATCGGCCTCGGACTGCCCATGTTCATCCGAGGCCTGTCCGACGCCATCAAGGCGAAGATCGCGTTCTATGGATCCGATGGGATCGAGCCAGGCGACATCCTTCTCACCAACGATGCCTACATCATGGGCAGCCACTTGAACCACATGATCTTCACGATCCCAATCTTCTGGGAAGGAAAGATCGTGGCGTACGCGTCGTCCATGGCCCACTGGCAGGACGTCGGCGGCGTCCTCCGCGGATCGACCCAGGACATCTACTCGGAGGGACTCCAGCTCCCGATCGTGAAGATCTTCAAGCGCGGCCAGCAGGACCGCGAGCTGACCGACGTGATCCGCATGAACGTCCGCTTCCCCGATCTCGCCATGGGTGACTTCCGAGCCCAGGTCGCGGCGATCAAGACCGGCGAGCGTCGCTACCTCGGGCTCCTCGAACGCTACGGCCTCGACGCGGTGAACGCGAGCATCGATCGCATCTACGAACAGAGCGAGCGGCTCGCCCGCGCCGCGGTCGCGACGATCCCAGACGGTGTGTACGAAGCCGAATCCTTCATGGACGACGACGGCGTAACGTCTGGAAAGCAGATTCCCCTCAAAGTCCGCGTCATCGTGGAAGGCGAGGAGATGACGATCGACCTCAGCGAGGTCAGCCGTCAAGTCGGCGGCTATTTCAACTCGGGGATCACCGCGGGTCGGTCGGCGGCGGAAGTCGCCTTCAAGTGCGTAACGAGCCCGCTCTGGATGCCGATTAATTACGGGTCCTTTAGGCCGCTGAAGGTCGAGCTACCCCTCGGCCGTGTCATCAGCGCTACGCGGCCCACGGCCATGCGTATGTGGATGACCATCCCGATGACCGTCGTGGACACGATCTTCAAAGCGCTGGCGGGTGCTGTTCCCGACCGCACGATCGCCGGCCACCATGCCGACCTCCTGAGCTCACACACCTACGGCGTCGACCATCGGACCGGCCGCTTCTTCTTCGGCTTCGTCGGGCCCCTCGGCGGTGGCTGGGGCGCGAAGCACAACGAGGACGGCGCCAGCGGCACGATCTGCATCAACGACGGCGACACGCACAACTCGCCCGTCGAGGCCAGTGAGGTGAAGTCGCCGCTGGTCATCGACGAGTTCTCACTCGTGGAGGACTCCGGCGGCGCCGGCCGCCACCGCGGCGGACTCGGCCTCCGCCGGGCCGTCCGGATGCTCACACCCTCGAACTTCACCACGCGCATCGAGCGAACGCAGTGCGCTCCTTGGGGGCTCGACGGCGGAAATGACGCTGTGGCGAACCGGGTCTACATCCGACGGGCGGACGGCACGATCGACCAGCCGGCTAACGGCAAGGTCGACCTCATGCAGCTCGGCATCGGCGACAGCTACGTCCTCGAAAGCGGTGGCGGTGGTGGCTTCGGCAACCCCCTTGACCGCCCCATCGAACACGTTCTCGCCGACATCCGCCAGCAGTACATCTCGCCCGAAGCCGCCCGCCGCGACTACGGCGTGGTTGTAGACGAAGATTTCAACCTAGACGAGGCCGCGACCGACCTCGCCCGAGCCGAACTCTAGAGGCAATCCTGGCCTAGGAGGACAAGTATCGAGATGTCCTCGTCCACATCGGGCCAATGAACACCAACGCCTCCTCCGAGGAGGCGCCAATGGGCTCGCTGCTCGGGGGTGGCCTGACTCAGACGGTCTGACCAATCGATCGGCATCCCGATTTCGCGTCCGTCCGTCAATACGAAATACACCATCGATCCGTCAAAGCGAACCCCATGAGCCGCGGGCGGACTATCGATCGTGAACGCGCTGCCAGGCATCCTGCAATACTCCGATGTCCTCGCTAATGATCGCCGCAATCCGTCGCAGTTCGTGGTCCGCGAACCCTCGGTTGAATGCGAGAACGACAGGCACTAGCCAGAATTTTGCCTCGTTATCGCCAGACTCTACGTGGATATGAGCGGGCTCGTGACCCTCGTGCATGTAGAAGAAAAATCGGTAGCCTCTAACCCTCAGAACGGTTGGCAATTGATCGAGATTCCTGGCTCACACACCGGCTTCTTCTTCGACGGTTGATTCTACCAGCGGCTCTCAGCCACAGGCAGACTCGCTGCGAGCGTGCCTCGACCGGAGTGCAGGACAATCGGTATCCCCGCCGTTGCTGAACATCGCGGGCGCCCAGCTTTTGGCGACGTTGAGGCGCCGTTCCGTGCACGTGAAGGTGGTGTGCTAGACTGGCGGCGGTTCGTCAAAGGCCTGGTTGAAGGATCCTTGTTGGACGAGCGGAGACATCGTGCGCAGATGGATGCGACTCTCACGTGTTAGCCTCGTCGCATTCGTTGGCGTCTCACTTCTTGCAGCCTGTGCCACCACCGCCGGTAGGCAAGAGACTGGAACCGCGGTCGCGCCGCAACATCAGCCCAAGGCGCTGAGAACGCTGGTCTTCATCACACGGCAGGAGCCCGAGGACCTGTCGATGGGCGGGACGCCCGGCGTGCACGACGGGACAGCGAAACGGCTCTTCCACGGCAGTTTGACCATGCTCGACGATCGGCAAGCGCCATTCCCCTACTTGGTTGAGACGCTTCCGCAGCTCAATACCGAGAGCTGGCGTGTCCTTCCCGACGGGCGGATGGAGACCATCTATCGCATCAAGCCGAACGCCGTTTGGCACGATGGGACGCCACTCGCTGCGGAGGACTTAGCCTTCACCTGGCGTGTCCGAAGCGATCCGGCTCTCGGCCTCTCATCGGTGGTGCCGCAGAGCTTGATGGAGGAGATCGTCGCCCAAGACGCACGCACCGCCGTGATTCGCTGGGCAGTGCCGTACCCAGGCGCCGGAACGGTCGGGATCGATTTCCGGCCACTGCCCAAACACATCCTGGAGAGCGTCTACGCGCAGGGCTCGCCTGACGCCTTTGCCAACCACCCCTACTTCAATGCCGAGTTCGTCGGTCTCGGTCCCTTCAAGCTGGACAAACGCGAGCCGGGCGTCGCGATCGAGGGAACCGCCTTCGACCGGTTCGTGTTCGGCAAACCGAAGATCGATCGCGTTCGGGTCATCGCGATGAGCGACCCGAACACGGTCGTCGCCAACCTACTCGCGGGCAGCGCGCACATGGTGGCGGACACAACCATCCGCTTCCAGTCAGGGGATCTGCTTCAGAAGGAGTGGCAGGCGCGCGGAGGAGGCGGCTCCGTGTACTTCTCGCCTGCCCAGGTTCGATATACGCAGGTGCAGTTCAACCCCGAGCTCGCGACACCCAAGGGAATTCTGGACGTCCGCGTCCGGCGGGCGATCGCCCATGCCGTCGACGCGAAGGAGCTTGGCGACGCCTTGTACGAAGGCAGGGGTGTGCCCGCCATCACCATCGCGCAGCTCGCATCGGAGCAGTACCGTATCGTGGAGAGCTCGATCGCGAAGTACCCGTTCGATCGGCGCCGTGTCGAGCAGCTCATGATCGAGGCGGGGTACGCGAAGGGTGTGGATGGCACGTTCGCACATCCCACAGAGGGGCGGTTCAACCCCGAGTGGCGAGTCACGAGCGGAGGTGACAGCGAGACGCAAGTGTCGATTCTCACCGACATGCTCAAGCAATCCGGGATGGATGCCCGTCCATTTGTTCTGCCGCAGGCTCAGTCAACCGACCGCCAGATCCGGGCGAGCTTCCCCACGCTCTCCAACACGAGCACCGTAGGCACGACAGACGATTGGTACAACACCTTGCTGACCTCCGCTATCGCCAAGCCGGAGAACCGGTTCACGGGGAACAACCGGGGAAGCTGGTCGAGCCCCGAGTACGACAGCCTCTACAAGGAATTCAACACCACGCTCATCCGCTCGGAGCGCGACCAAATCCTTGCACGGATGATGAAGCTGACGAGCGAGGAGCTGCCGATTCTCCCGCTGTACTACCTGCTGGACGTGGCAGCACACGTCAGCGATCTCAACGCGCCGAGGCTCGTCGGGGCCGATGGCTCCATCGCGTGGAACGTCCAGGACTGGGAGCTGCGCTAAGGACGCCCGCGGCTTACCTCATAGCTCGAGGAGAGACCATTGCTCAATAAGGAAGAAAACGAGCGCTTGACCCAAGTGGGCCCTGGAACGCCGATGGGCGAGCTCATGCGCAGGTATTGGCACCCGATTTGCGCCGTCGATGAGCTGGATCGCACCGCCTTTCGCACCAAGGAGGTCAAGGTTCTCGGGGAAGAGCTCGTTCTATACCGAGACCGATCCGGCACCCTTGGCCTGTTGGACCGCTACTGCACGCACCGCCGAGCGAGCCTAGCCTACGGAATTGTCGAAGCCCAAGGAATCAGATGTCAGTATCACGGTTGGAAGTTCGACGAGACTGGGCGCGTACTCGAACAGCCCTTCGAGGACCGTCTGCATCCTGAGGCCAAGTTCCGCGATAAATGCGGCATCCGTGCCTACAAGGTCCAGGAGAAGGCGGGGTTGATCTTTGCCTACATGGGACCGTCACCTGCACCGCTGCTCCCGAATTGGGGCCCGCTGGTGTGGGAGAACTGCGTCCGGGATATCGCGACAACTGTGCTTCCTTGCAGTTGGCTGCAGGCGCAGGAGAACTCGCTCGACTCGATCCATAGCGAGCATCTGCACGAGTACGCGGGACGCTACTTTCGTCAGATCCTCAGCGGCGAGGAGCCGGACTTCAAGCAAGGTCGGGCCCACACCCAAATCGGATTCGACGTCTACAAATACGGCATCATCAAGCGCCGCACGACCGTCGACCGCGGGGAAGACCACGCCCGCTGGGCCATCGGCCACTCCATCCTGTTCCCCAACATGCTCTGGCACAACGCGTTCATTCAGTTCCGTGTGCCGTCCGACGACACGCACACGCTCCACTTCTCCCTCTACATCTGGAAGCCCGCCCCCGGCACCGAGGCTCCAAAGCAGGACATGGTGCCTTCGCGCGTCGTTCAGCTGCGCAACGAACAGGGCCAGTACTCCGACTTGAATCTGCTGTTCAACCAGGACTACATGTGCTGGGCCACCCAGGGAGAGATCGCGCACCGCGACCTCGAGAAGCTCGGTGAGTCGGACCGCGGCATCATCCTCTTCCGTCGGATGCTCATGGAGCAGCTCGACATCATGAAGGAGGGCGGCGAGCCGACTATCAACATCTTCCGCGACCCGATGGAGAATGTTGGCCTGGAATACCCAGCGATTCCCCACGAGGAAGGCGAGTGGGTCGGCGCCACCTTCGGCGAGCGCGGCTTCAAGTACCGTCCCACCGAGGGCGGCTACAGCCGCGACGCGGACAAGATCGAAGCAGTCATGGCATCGTGGAAGGACTTCCGCCCCGCCGGCGTCTGGGCGCAGGGCGACTAGCCGATTCCGTTCGGATCGCCGCGATCAGCCGCAATCCGGGTGTGCTAGACTCCCGATCAGAGGTGCTTTTCCCACGTGGAGTCACGTTGGTCGCTGGTTCAAGGCTGACACTCGAAGAATTCCTACGCTTGGATGAAACCGAGCCATACAGCGAATACGCCTGTGGTGAGGTGCTTCAAAAGCCAATGCCCGACCGGGCGCATTCGGCGATCCAGTTTTTCCTTGCCGCGGTGTTGTTTCCGTTCCTCTCGCGAACGGGAATCGGGAGGGGCTTCACGGAGTTCCGCTGCATCTTTGGGCCACCGGGAGGGCAGCGCGCATACGTTCCGGACCTGACGTACGTCGCAATGGAGCACTTAACCGACGACCGGTACCTGCGCATGGCCCCGGACCTGGCTGTAGAGATCCTTTCCCATGACCAGGACATGGCGCGGTTCGTCGACAAGATTCAGTTCTACCTCGGCCACGGGGTCCGTCTCGTATGGGTCATCGATCCGACACGGGCCACCATCGCCGTGCTTGTCCCTGGCCAAGACGCCCGCGTGTTGACGATCGGGAACACGCTGGATGGCGGTGAGGTTCTCCCGGGCTTCAGTGTCCCCGTCGCTGACATCTTTGCCCAGGTGAGCACCACAACAACCAGTGGCGATTAGTTGGAGTTGGAGTCAGAGCCGTGAAGGGCTTCGTAGACTCGCTCCGCTGTGATCGGGCAGGCCGTGATTTGCACGCCGACGGCGTCGTAGATAGCGTTGGCGATTGCGCCTCCGACCGCGGTGTTCGTCGTTTCGCCAGCGGATTTCGCGCCGAATGGACCCGGGCCGGTATCGCACGGCAGTAGGACCGACCGGAACGGCGGCGCGTCCATCTGCGTCGGAAGCTTGTACTCACCGAGGCTCGCCGTCACGATCTTGCCCTCTTCGTGGACGAGCTCCTCCGTGAGGGCCTGACCGATGCCAAGATGAAGCCGCCGTCGAGCTGCCCTTGGTGAGCAACGGGGTTGACGATCGTTCCAACGTCCACGACGGCGACCGCTTCAATGGGCCGGACGTGGCCCGTGTCCGGGTCGACCTCCACCTCGATCATGTAACCAAAAAAGTTGTAGTCGCCGCCCTCGTCTGAGTGGTGCTCGGCGGGGTCATAGGCGCCGACCGCCTCAACCGTAGGGCCAGTCGCAATTCGCGCCGCCACATCCTGGTACAAGGCACGCTCGCCGTCGGACGTGACGAACTCGTCGTGTTCCAGGCGCACCGTGCCGGCCGCCCAGCCCATGACCTCGGCAGCGAGATCTTCGAGCTTCTCTTTCAGGATGGTGGCGCCGTCGATCGCCGCGTGCCCCACCATGGTCGTCGTGCGGCTCCCGCCCGAGCCGGGATCGCGGAGCGCTTCGGCCGTATTCCCGTAGCGGACTCGAACCCGCTGCGTCGGCACCGAGAGCGTCGCGGCGGCCGCCCGCTGGATCACCGTGTGGGAGCCGCCCCCCTGGTCGGCGTTCCCGGTGATCGCCTCGACCATTCCGTCTGGCTGGAGCCTGAGAAGCAGCTCCGTCTTGCCTGCCCCCACGTGACGGTGGCGCAGCGCCACACCGCGCCCTCGGTTCGGTTGCCGAGGCGTCTGGCCCCATTTGGTCTCGCGGCGGAGCGTCTCCAGCACCTCGACGGCGCGCGGGTTGCGGATCTTCTCCCCCGTGATCGACGTGTCACCCGGGCGCAGGCAGTTCAGCAGGCGGAACTCGATGGGATCCATCCGCATCTCGCGGGCCAGGTGATCGATGTGGCTCTCGCCGGCGTGTGCGCGATGGAAGTCACCCGGGGCACGCATGCTGCCTGAGGGGACGAGGTTCGTATAGACGTTGTAGCCCTCGTACCGTACGTTGGGCACGTTATAGACGCTGAGGCACCCCACACCGGACCGAGCCGACTGCGACGGATTCGGACGCCCGGCGACATATGCGCCGGCGTTCTGATACGCACGCACCTCGTGGGCAACGATCCGTCCCTCGCGATTCACCGCCGAGCGCAGGTAGTACCTCGCTTCGTGCTGGGGGTTCGCCGAGGTGAGCTCGTCGTTGTAGCTCATGATCGAACGAATCGGGCGGCCGGTCGCACGAGCCAGGAAGGCGCAGGAGAACTCCTCAACGGAGATCGCTTTCCCGCCGAAGTCACCGCCGATGAAGCGGCTGTCTACAACGACGCGGTCAGATGGCATCTCGGTCAGGTCCGCGAGCGAGTCTCGCAAGCTGAACGGCGACTTGTTCGTGGAGAGGCACTGCAGAACGCCGTCCTCGTCGAACCACACGATGCATCCGTGGGGCTCGATGTAGCCCTGGTGCTGACGAGGGCCGTAGTACGCATCGGAGATCACCAGATGGGCGTTGGCGAAGACGCGCTCGATGTCTTCCTCTCCCTTCTGAGAAGAGGCGTAGCTCGGCGCGTTGGGATGACGCAACGTCGGAAATCGGCCGGCTGGGTAGTATTGCTCGGCTTCTGGGTGGATGATCGGGGCGCCATCGCGCAGCGCATCTTCCGCGTCAAACACGGCCGGTAGCTCCTCGTACGCGATTTCAACTCGCCTCAACGCCTCTTCTGCAGCCTCCAGCGTTTCGGCGGCTACGGCCACGATGCGCTCGCCCACGTAGCGAACTCGGTCGTACGCCAGCACGGGCCAGTCGGCCACCAGCCGCCCGAAGCGCCGCCGACCGATGTCGTCGGCCGTCAGCACGGCGTGGACGCCCGGGCCCTTGCGCGCCTCCGTTACGTCGAGCGAAACGACCCGCGCATGCGGATGAGGACTCATCAAGAACTTCGCCCACAGCGCACCATTGAGGTACACGTCCCCCGTGTAGCGGGCACGGCCCGTCGTCTTCAGAGTTGCGTCTACCCGAACCTCGGGGATCGCGAGAGCCTGGGCTACCTCACGCGTCAAGGTCGTTGCTGAAGCCATCTTCAACCCTACTCCACCCAGGGATGCACGTCTGCCGGCACTGGCACCTAAGGATACGTTACCTAACTCCATGGGGACGCCGGTGGTCACTCTTGCCCGAATCCTTGTAGGTGTCACGGGCCAAAGCCGCCGACACGGAGAACCGCGCGTTATCCGTGTGGCAGAAAGTGAGTCAGGCCATCCTCGAATTGGAGACTCCGAGCTTCGCGGAGTGGTCGAGGCGGCCATTGAGTGTGGTCATCATTTGCAAAACGATGTTGCGCACTTGCTGCCCGGTCTCTGTTACGACTGTCGCTCTACGAGTTTGGCGAGTTGCTCCGTGACGGTGCCCCACCCATCGTAAAAGCCCATTTCTTCATGCGTGTTTCGATCGGCGTTGTTCTTGTGCATAACGTGGGCGACATAGCTGGTGCCCATCGGATGGTCCTGCAGCGTAATAATCGCGGTCATGAATGGCTGTTCAGCAGGTCGCCATCCACCGACCAGAGAATTTGTGAAGACGATCCGTTCGAGATCGTCGATGGCGAGAAAGCAGCCACTCAGATGCGGCATGAAATCGCCACCGTTTTCGCTGATCTGGGTTACGAATGAGCCGCCGGGTCGGAGGTCCATTTCCAGAACTTTGCATTTGGCCGGCGCTGGAACCCACCATTGCTCGAAGCTCGCGCGGTCCGTCCAGGCACTCCAAATGACCGGCCGTGGCGCCTTGATGACTCGCGATATCGTCAGGTCGAGATCTGGATTTGAAGATTGGATCATTCCGATTTTTCCTCTTTCTGGCCGTTGATGACAAACAGCTCGAGCCTGTCGGTGCGCCCTTCCCAGACGGCGCGTTGTTCCGACAGCCACGCTTCGACAGCAGCAAACGGCTGCTTCTCAATGGCGCACGTCCGCACGCGACCTTCCTTACGCGTCCGGATCCATCCGCTGTCCTCAAGAAGATGGATGTGTTTCATGAAGGACGGCAAAGCCATGTCGAATGGCTTCGCCAATTCGCTTATGCTTGCAGGGCCTTTGCCCAGTCGGCCCAACACCGCTCTGCGAGTGGGGTCGGCAAGCGTTTGGAAGATGCCGTTCAGTTGCTCTGAATACTGTTCCATAAGGCTAAGTATTCTAGCAGAACACTTAGCGCAATGGCTAACTAAAGATTTAACCGGTCACACGCGACGCGCTCGTGGCCGAGGTCCGTGTACAGCTGGATCGGAGTTGAGTCGCTAGTCGATCGCGGGCGGTGGAGCCTCGGTGGTCCAGCCTTTCTCGGCAAGGTCGAACCAGTTCCCTTCGGGGTCGGCAGCGCGGAACTCGGCGTAGCGGCGGCCATCTTGAGGTCGCTGCGTGGCGGCGGGTACGTCCGCCAACTCGAGCCGCTTCTGGATCTCCTCCATGTCCTCCACGAGGAAGCCGAAATGGTTGATGCCGGCGTTCTGATCTTCCGACGTCGCGGACGGCGGTGGAAGGAGCGCGAGGTTGATGACGCCGTCGCTGAGATACACGACGCGGCTGTCCTTGTCGCGCCAGACCTCCTGCAGGTCGAACACGCTCTTATAGAAGTCCGCCATGTTGGCCGGACTGTTGCACCGAATCGCGAGGTGGCGGATGGACGGCATGCTGCGCTCCTTTCTTGGGCTCGACGACCCTCTGCCCGCGAATATAGCACCCGGAGGAAAGTCGCGGGTGGGTGGAGATGAACTTCCATCCCGCTCCACGGCGGCAGTTCGTCGTGAATCTCAGCGGCCTCGTTGAGATCGAATGCGGCGATGGAAGCAAGCGCCGCCTGGGCGCGGGCGACATCCTCCTGGCGGACGATACGACGGGTCAGGGCCACATCACGCGGGAAATCGAGGGCCCACGGCGTGGGATCTTCATCTTCCTGCGCGACGATGTGAACCCAAGCGCCTGGCGGATCTGATCTGCCGCTGAACGTGCTGGGAGGCTGAGTCAGCAAAGGTACGCTCGGGCGAGCGACAATACTGCGGTCATCCTGGAGGAAGGCCATGGGGGAGAAATAGTGTCGAAAGAGCATATCGCGGGCGACCGAGAGAATTCGCGTTCATACTCGCGCGCGGTCAAGGTTACCGGTGGCACAACCATCTACCTCGCCGGCGTTGGCGGGTCCAACGCGCCAGACGGAACGTCGCTCGCGGGCGACTTCACGGCCCAGACCCACGCGGCCTTTGCCCGAATCAAGGAGAATATCGAGAAGGCGGGCGGCACCCTCGATGACCTCGTCACGATGACAGTGTTCATCACTGACAGCCGATACGGGGACGAGTTCGTCGAGCTACGGAAGCAGTACTTCACCAAGGGCTACCCAGCGAGCGCGCTGATCGGCGTGCATTCCCTCGCTCGGCCCGAAATGCTCGTCGAGATCCAGGCCATCGCGGTCGTAGACAACTAACGGAGTCGTCAATGAAATCCTGGGCGCTCGTGGCGCTAGCCGCATCGTTTCTCTTGTCCGCTTGCCAGGCACCTGGCGGTGGAATGATGGGAGGGATGCAATCCGCGTCGCCCTCGTCGAGTAGCCGGGTGTTGCGCGTGGGAGACCCGGCACCAGACTTCACGCTCCCGGACCAGAATCGGCAGAACGTGACCCTGAGCCAGTTCCGCGGGCGGACGGTCCAGCTCGCGTTCTACGTCTGGGCCTTCAGCGGCGGCTGAACGGAGGAGCTAACGAAGTACTCGGACCGTGCGTCCGAGTTCGACACGGCCAACGCGCAGGTCTTGGGCATCATTCGGGAGAACCCGTACGTCGGAAAGCGATGGGCCGACGAGATCGGCACGACGCTTCCGATGCTGTCGGACTGGAAGAACGAGGTCGCCGAGCTCTACGGCGTATGGGACGCCCAGCACCACCTGACGAAGCGGACGACGTTCACCATCGACCGCGATGGGGTCATTCGCTCGATCTTGCAGGATCGTGAGTCGATGAGCGTGGACCCGGGCCTCGAGGCGTGTCGTATTCTCATGCCGACGGATTCGACCGGAAGCTGACCTCGACTACCGCACGGCGAGCCCCAGCGTCGTCAGGATTCCGCCGAGCGTGAGCCAGTAGTAGACGATGTACCCGCCAGCGAGGAGCAATAGCACCGCGCTCGCGGGCTCGACGTGGCGAACCAACCGACGCGCCCGGGCGACCGCGCCGAGCTTCAAGAATGCTGAGCTCACCGTCAAGATGGCGATGACGGTGCCCATGCCCAAGGCGTACAGCACGAACTGGATCGTGGCAGCGACGATCCCGCCGGCGGCCATCGCGCCAGCGACGACGCCCAGGAAGATCGGCAGCACGCAGCTCAAAGAGGCCGCCGCGTAGGCCAGGCCGTAGGCAAAGTAGCCGCGCGGTCCTCGCTCCTGGGCCCGCCCACCCAGCCGCCCGGCGATCTGTTCACCGAGACTCGTGTAGACCATCGCACCCGCGAGCATTCGGCCCCCCATGACGGCGAGAAGCACGCCTACACACAGACCCAGCCAGGGCAGATACTGGACCAGCGCTGCCGAGACCGCGCTGAGGATCAGGCCGGCCACGCCGAAGACCAGAATGAATCCGAGGGTCATGACCACGCTCACAGCGATGGCTTGTCCGAACCGAGGCAGCAGGTCGACACGGGAGGGTGCGCCCTCAGCACTACCCAGGTACAGAGCAATGTAGGCGGGAAGCAGCGCGAAACCGCACGGGTTCACCGCGGCCACCATGCCGGCCCCAAACGCGTAGCCGATAGGCAGGGCTCCGCCCAGTCGACCGAGCCAGCTTCCCGACGCTGCGGATAGCGACTCGACGCCCCCATTGATGCTGCCAACCTCGGGACCCGTCGCCAGCGCCCCCACCACCGCGGCCGTCACGACTGCAAGGGCAGCAATCGCCCCAGATCTCTCTCTCGTCAGCCCGCCACTTGGCATCCGATCTGGCCTCCGAGTCAGCGGTCACCGGCCAGGTGGATCGGCCGCCTACGTTCGCGCTATCTCTATGACTTGAGAAGCGCGTCGAGCTCGCTTCGGAGCTGCGCCTCGCGCACGATGCCGTTCACGGTACTGCGCACGTTGCCGTCGGCCGTGAGATACACCGTCGTGGGCATCGCCTTCACGCTGAAGGGCTGCAACGGAGATGCATCCACCGCGTAGGCGGCAGGGTATTTGATCCCCAGCTCGTCCAGCAGACGCCGTGCCTCGTCATGATTCCCGAGGCCCGTAAACGGCCCAACGTCGATGCCGACGAAGATCACCTTCCCCTCGTACTCGTCGGCGACCTTCTGGAACTCGGGCATTTCGGCACGGCACGGCGGACATTGACCCGCCCAGAAGTTCAGCACAACTGGCTTCTTCTGGCGGAACACATCGGTGAACTTGCTCTGCTTTCCGCCGAGGAGATCGTCACCCTGATAGGCGACGATGGAGAAGTCCTTGCCCGACGAGCCACCTGCTCCAAAAGGAAGGCCGGAGCAGCCCACCAACGTCACCAAAGCAATGACTGCAACCGCGAGGCGAGTGACCTGCCCGATGCGTGCGCTCAGAGAAGTAACAAACATAGATCCCCTGAATGATACGGCTGTCCGCGAGCAGGGGATCTGTTGGACTAGCCCCAGACCCGTGCGGCGACCTGCTGCACGACCTCGAGCTTACGCCACTGATCATCCTCGCTCAGAGGGTTGCCCACGATGTCCGAGGCGAAGCCGCATTGAGGGCTGATAGCGAGCTGCTCCAGCGGAAGGTACCGGGCAGCCTCGTCTATCCGTCGGACCAGGTCATCGGCGGACTCGGTCTCAGCGGACTTCGTGCTGACGAGGCCCAGCACCGCGATCTTGCCCGGCGGCACGAAGCGAAGCGGCTCGAATCCGCCAGCTCGGTCGGTGTCGTACTCGAGGAGCAGCCGCTGGTGGTGCAGCGTGTTGAAGAGCCGCTCGGCGATGGCGTCGTAGTGCCCCTCCCGGTGCCACATGCCCGCCTGGTTACCGCGACAGAGGTGGATGCCGAAGACGAGCGAGGGGAATGCGTCGACAATGGCGTTGTCCGCGGCCATCGAGCGCGCCATGTTCGCGTCCGGATCTTCTCCGCGCGCCCGCATCTGATCGAGCGACCCTTGATCGACGTACGCCGTGTACCCGGGGGCATCGATTTGGACGTAGGGACAGCCGGCCGTCGCGAGCTGCTGGATCATCGACTGCTCGACCGCCACCACATCGTCGGCGAACGTCTGCAGGTCCGGGTACGCCGCGCGCGAGCCTTCCGCGTCGAACCGCTGAAGGATGCGGTCCGGCCCGATGAGCGTGACCTTGACCGGGCGCGAGCTCAGCGAGCTCGTGAACCGGTACTCCTCGAATGGAACGTTGCGGACGAGCTTGATACGCTCAACGGCCGGGCGACGATGCACGACGGCCGGGCCGGCCCCGCTATAGCCGGGATCCCAGAGCTGTCCCGGTGCACTGCCCTCCACGCGATGCTCGTGGAACTCCAACGTGGAGGCGGTCGCGGCGAACCCGCTGACGGCGCTGGCGAAGCTGTCTTGGAAGTTCAACCGGCGCAGCTCACCGTCGGTGAGAACGCCGAAGCCGATGGCCTCTTGTTTGGCCACGGCCCGTCGAATTGCGTCGTCCTGTGCCTGGCGGAGTTCTTCATCGGACACCTCTCCCCGCCCGTGCCGTGCGAATACGTTTTTCAGCGCTGCGGGCCGAAGCAAGCTCCCAACCTGGTCCACGCGTAGCGTCGCAAGCTCTGAAACGGCGTCCGCACCCATGTCAGCTCCTCCACGGCCGACGAGGCGGCCCAGCTCAGCATACGGTACAACGCGGGCTCTGTCCCGCTCCGTATACTTGGGCAGCGGCACGCCTGGCGCATGGTGTGCCCAGCACCGCGAGAGGCGAGCAACAACGTGGCAAACGTGACGTTGCGCGGCGTGTCCAAGCGCTTTGGAGGCGTGACAGCTGTCAATAGCGTATCGATCGACGTCCGCGACGGCGAGTTCATGGTCCTCCTCGGTCCATCTGGTTGCGGAAAGAGCACCGTGCTGCGGCTCATCTCGGGTCTCGAGGATCCGAGCGACGGCGACATCGCCATCGGCGACCGGTCGGTAAAGGGCCTCTCGCCGAAAGACCGCGACATCGCGATGGTCTTCCAGAACTACGCCCTCTATCCCCACATGAGCGTATTCGACAACATGGCCTTCGGCCTCAAGATGCGCAAGTTCCCACGGGCCGAGATCGATCGACGCGTCCGCGAGGCGGCCGAGCTGCTGAGCATCGGCCACCTGCTGCAGCGAAAGCCGCGGGAGCTATCGGGCGGTGAGCGCCAACGTGTTGCCGTCGCTCGCGCGATCGTCCGTGAGCCGCAGGTCTTCCTGATGGACGAGCCTCTCTCGAACCTCGACGCACAGCTCCGCACCCAGACGCGGGCAGAGCTCGTGAAGCTTCAGCGACGGCTGCAGGCGACCGTGATCTACGTGACCCACGACCAGATCGAGGCGATGACGATGGCTGACCGCGTCGCCGTGATGCGCGGCGGTGTGCTGCAACAGGTCGACGCGCCGCAGCGAATCTACGATTTCCCCGCCAACCGGTTCGTCGCCGGCTTCGTCGGAAATCCCGGCATGAACTTTTTCGATGCTCGCGTCAGGGCAGACGGTGGAAGCCTATCCGTCGATGCGGAAATCTTCCGGGTGCCGATGTCTGCGGCAGAGTCTCTAGAAGATGGTCAGGAGATCGTCGTCGGCGTTCGACCGGAAGACATCGGCGTAACTGCGGGAGCTGCGGGGAACGCAGCGAGCAACCTGTTTACTGCCACCGCCGACATCGTCGAGCCCCTGGGAAGCGAGCAGCTCGTCCACCTGGTGGCGGGCGAGACACGGTTCGTGGCCCGAGTGGATCCGCGTTTGCCCGTTGCTATGGGCGACGTGGTGTCCTGCGGCATCAAGCCAGGGCGGGCACATTTCTTCGATGCCCAGTCGGGCGAGCGGATTTCAGAGACCCGTCCGAACGGGCTCCCGGCCGCGGCGCTGGCTCGCGGCTGATGGAGTCCGTCCGCTGGCGTGACTCGATCGCCGGCTACCTCTACCTTCTCCCCGCACTGTTCGTTCTCATGGCATTTCACTTCATTCCGATCTTCTACGCGCTCTACATCAGCATGTTCAATTGGCGGATCCTCCAGGGTCCCTTCGTGGGCATCGCCAACTACACGGCCGCGCTCACCAACCCCGACTTCTGGGATTCGCTCAAAGTCACCGTGTATTACGCGGGCGGCGTGGTCATCATCAGTATCGTGCTGTCCGTCCTCATCGGATACGCGCTAACGCAACGAATCCGTGGCCGGAGCATCTATCGGCTCGTGTACTTTCTGCCCTACATCACACCGGTCGTGGCGGCCGCACTGGTGTTCCGATGGATCTTCCATGCACAGTACGGAATCCTGAACTATGTTCTCGGCCTGGTTGGGATTCCCGCGCAGCAGTGGCTACTGGAGCCCCGGGGAATCGTGGAGCTGATGCTGCTTCCCATTGGCATCGCTCCACCCGGATGGGCAGTGGGGCCAAGCCTGGCGCTCGTCAGCATCATCATCTTCACCGTCTGGCACTCGATCGGGTTCGGCGTGGTCGTCGTCATGGCGGGCCTATCGAATATCCCCAGCGAGGTGTACGACGCAGCGCGAATCGACGGCGCGGGTCCGTGGCAAATGATGCGACGCATCACGCTTCCGCTCCTGTCGCCCACGCTCTTCTTCCTGATGGTCGTGTCGACGATCGGAGCGTTCCAGAGCTTCAGCAGCGTCTACATCATGACGGATCCCGTCCACGGCGGTCCGCTGGGGACCACGCGCAACGCCACGATGTACATCTTCCAGAACTTCTTCGAGTTCACGCGTCTTGGCTACGCGTCGGCTGTGGCATTCCTGCTGTTCTTCGTCGTCCTTGGCCTCACGCTCCTCCAGGTGAAGGTCATCGGACCACGGGTGCATTACCAATAGATGGCCGTGCAGACGACGATCGAGAAACCAGCTCTTCGGACTAGCGCCACTGCTTTGGAGGCGGTGGACGCTCGGGAACCTAGGCGGCTGCGTATGTCCGGAAGCTGGATGCTCCACGTCCCGCTCGTGATTGGCGCCGTCATCACCCTCTTCCCCTTCTATTGGATGATGACGACGGCGTTCAAGGGCATAGAAGAGGCGAGCGCCTTTCCGCCCACCTTCTGGCCGACGCAGCTCGTGTGGGACAACTTCCCTCGGGCCTGGCAAGCCGCGCCGTTCGGCCGCTATCTGGTCAACACGGTGTTCGTCGCTCTCGGCCAGACGTTCTGCGTCGTGGTCAGCGCGTGCTTGGCGGCGTACGCCTTCGCACGCGTGCCGTTCCGCGGGAAGAACATCGTTTTCATGTGCTTCCTGGCCACGATGATGATCCCGATCGAAGTCCTGCTGGTTCCGGACTTCATCATCCTGAAAACGCTCGGCTGGTACGACACCTACCTTGCGCTCATCGTGCCCTGGGCAACCAGCGTGTTCGCGATCTTCCTGCTACGGCAGTTCTTCTTGTCATTGCCGAACGAGCTGTGGGACGCCGCCCAGATCGACGGGTGCGGCAGGTTTGGCTTTCTCTGGAGAATCGCCGCGCCCATGGCCAAGCCAGCGCTGGTGACCGTCGGCTTGCTGAGCTTCCACGGCGCGTGGAACGCGTTGCTCTGGCCCCTTATCGCGACGGGCAGCTCCGAGATGCGACTGCTTCAAGTGGGCCTTGCGGCCTTCCAGTCCGATGCTCGCGTCCAATACCATCTGTGGATGGCCGCGGCAGCGCTCACAATGGCCCCAATGCTCGTCATTTTCTTCTTCGCCCAGCGATACTTCATCGAGGGTGCATCCCGGTCCGGAATCAAGGGATAGAAAAGAGGCACGATATGGCGCGGAAGCTCCACGCCGCCATTGCACTTCTGACCACCATGCTCGTCTTGGCCGGTTGCGGCGCCAGTGGCACATCCGGCAGCCCTGCCAACGTGCGCGTCAGCGCGGGCGACGTCGATTCCGTTCAACTGACCCGCCCAGTCGAGCTCCTCTTCTGGCACCGCCAGACGGGCGAGTCCGAGATCCTGCAGCAGCAGCTCATCGACGAGTTCATGGCGGCGAACCCGAATATCAGGATCAAGGCCGAGACGCTCGGCGATTATGACAAGCTATATCAGAAGACGCTGTCTGCGATTCAAGCCAACGCGGCGCCGGACCTCGTGGCCGCATATGAAAGCCAGGCGGCGGAGTATTACGAAGCGGGCGCGCTCGTGCCCTTCGACGAGTACATCAAAAGCACGAAATACGGCCTGACCCAAGCCCAGGTCCGGGATTACATTCCCTCGTTCCTCGAGGCGACGAAGTTCGCCCAGTATGGCGGGAAGTCCCTCACGTTCCCCTACACCAAGAGCGACCTCGTGATGTACACGAACATGGAGGCCCTCCGGTCGCTCGGGTTCGATGCGCCAGCCGCCACTTGGGACGAGTTCCTCGCCCATTGCCGCAAGGCCGTGAGCCTGAACCGCCAGTGCTATGCGATGTCCATCGACGCGTCAACGTTCGCGGCGATCGTCTACAGCAACGGCGGCTCTCTCGTGAATGAGCAGGGCACGAAGTCGCGCCTGGACGAGCCGGCGGTCACGAAGACGATGCAGCTCTACGAGACCCTCGGCCGGGAGAAGCTGGCATACCAGATCCAGGGGACCGACGATCAAAACGACCTGCTCTCGGGCAAGGCCGTCTACATGATTCGGACGAGCACAGCGCTGCCGCGGCTCGCCGCTGGCTTCGGCGACAACAGCCGCTGGGACGTCAGCATCATCCCGCAGGGCACAACCGACAAGAAGGCCACGGTGCTGTTCGGGGCAAACATCAGCATCATGAAGTCGACACCCGAGAAGCAGCTTGCCGCGTGGACGTTCATCAAGTACCTCTCCCAGCCCGAGGTGACCGCGCGGTGGGGCCTTCATCCTTCCAATGGATACTTCCCGCTTCGGCAGTCTGCGCTGGAGAAGCCCGAGGCCATCCAGTTCCTGGAAGAGAATCCTCACTTCAAAACGGCGTTCGAGATTGCACGCGTCGCTCAAGTCGAGCCCAGCGCCCGCGGCTGGCAAGAGGTGCGCCGACTGATCCAGGACAGCCTGACGGCGATTGTTACCGGCCAGGCCACAGCCGCCCAGGCCCAACAGACGCTTACGGAGAAGGCGAACCAGGCACTGGCCAACCCGTAGGTCGTCGCATGGAGTACATGTGGGTCGGGGTCGGCGGCTTTCTTGGAGCCAACGCCCGATACGTCCTCGGCAACTGGATCGTTGCACGGGTCGGCCCATCCTTTCCCTGGCACACGCTCGTCATCAACGTGACGGGTAGCATCGCCATCGGCTTGCTTCTCACGGTCCTCACCCAAAGGCTTGCAATGGCGCCCGCCTGGCGCCTGTTTCTGGTCGTAGGCTTTCTGGGCGGCTACACGACCTTCTCGAGCTACTCGATGGAAGCGGTATCCCTCGCGACCGAGGGCAAGTGGCTCCCGGCCCTCGGCTACGTGGCCGCGAGCAACGGCCTTGCCCTAGCGGGAACGGTGATCGGCGTCGGTCTCGCGCGCGCCATCTGGCCTGACTGAATCGGCACAATTGACCGGTCCTAGCTGCAGCCCTGAGCGTTTCTGGCCCGACATTCCCAATCGCTTTGACATTCCCCCACCTACCGGGCTACCTTCGCTACATAGCGGCGAGGTGCCGATCTGGGACACCAACAAGTGGGACGCAAATTGAAAAAGGGAGGCGACGATGCTCGCTGAGATCGACATCCGCAACGTCGACACCACGGACATCCAGCTCGCCAATGGGAGCGATGCATTCCTCGCGCGCCCCCGGACCCAGGGACCGCACCCGGCCATCATCCTGATGCACGAGCGCTACGGGCTCGTCCAGCACACGAAGGAGCTGGCTGTCCGTTTCGCGACCGAGGGACACGTCTGCCTCGCACCGAACCTGTACTTCCGCCTTTCGAACCAGGAGGAGCTGAAGCGCGGTGAGGGAATGGCGCCGCTGGACGACCAGGCCGTCGTCGACGACATCGGCGTGTGCATCGACTACTTCAAGGCGAGCGGCTTCGTCGACATGACGAAGCTCGCCGTCATGGGCGTCTGCGCCACGGGTCGACACCCACTCGTGGTCGCGGCCGCACGGCCCGAGATTGCAGCGTGCGTCGTCTTCTACGGCGCCGCTTATCAGCGCGAGTGGGTCCCGACGGACACCCTCAGCGAGTACATTGGGAAGTCACGCGCTCCCATTCTTGGAGTCTTCGGCGAGCTCGACAACCTCATCGCGATTCCCGACGTGCGCCGTCTGCGCAATGCCATCGAGGACGCGAATCGCTCGTACCAGATCCGCCTCTTTGGAGACGCCCCCCACGGCTACCTGAACGACACGATGCCCGGGCGCTACCGTAGGCCGCAGGCCGAGACCGCTTGGGGAGTACTGACCGGCTTCCTCGATCGGGTTCACAGCGGCGGCTACCCGGCGGATCGCGTGCAGTGGAGCTTCGAGGCGGACAGCTCGATCAACTACGATTTCACCAAGAACGTGCGCTTGGAATAGCGCAGCCCAACGACCTGAAAGGAGCCATCAATGAGGGACGATAGCGGAGGACGCGGCTACGGCAAGCCGATCGTCGAAGACCGGTTCGGCCATCACTGGACCGAGCCGGATCGCGTCGAAGAGTACGTGCAACGCAACGACGAAGAGCCCGACGAGCGCGCCGAGGGCTACAAGGTGATGCTCAGCGCCATTCCATTCAACCCGGATCACCCGATCCGTGTTCTGGACATCGGGTCCGGCACAGGCTCACTCGCGGCAATGGTCCTCGACGCATTCCCGAACGCCACGGCAGTCGGCCTCGACCTATCAGAGCCGATGATGGAATACGGTCGAAAGCGCATGGCCCGATTTGGCAATCGCTTCAGCTACCACCGAGGCGACTTCGCCGACGGAAACCTGGCCGCCGATTTGCCCGGAACCTTCGACGTAGCAGTGGCGGCTCGTTCGATCCACCACTTGCCCGCGGAGCAAAAGCGGTCTCTGTACAAAGCGATCTACGACAAGCTGAACTCCGGAGGAGCCTTCTTCAACGTCGACCAGGTGGGGGCCGATGACGATTACCTGAAAGGACACTACCGTCACGCGAACGCCTACATGCGCGGCGAGCGCCCGGACCGCATGGTGATACCGGCGCCTCGGCCACCATCACCAAGCCACTTCTGGGACACGCTCCCGGAGCACATGAGCTTCTTGCGAGATGCCGGGTTCACGTCACCCGACTGCTTCTGGAAGCGAAACACCAACACGGTCATCGGCGGCTTCAAACGGCCGTAGCGCGGAAACGAGCTAATCGACCGCCGTGCCAAGCAAAACTCGCGAGCAAACGGAGGAGCAACGACGGCGCGAGTAGCCGCCCTATACCGACATCCCGTCAAAGGATTCACCCCCGAGCTATGCGACGAAGTCTCCGTCCTGGATGACGGTCGCATAGCGGGGGATCGTGCGCTCGGATTCAGCTTCGCCAACGCCTCCCCAGGTGACACGTGGGCGCCCAAGATGGGATTCGTCGTCCTCATGAACACGCCGGGCGCGGCGCGGCTGCGCCTGCGGTTCGACGACCGAAGCGGCAGGCTGCGCATCTCCGCGGACGGGTCGCTGGTTGTGGAGGACGATCTTCGGCCGGCGGGACGAGAGCGACTCGCTTCTGCTGTCGCAGAGTTCGTGCTGGGACTCGACGAAAATCCGCTCTCGGGTCACCCCGAGCGCTTGCCGCTGCGCCTGGTTGGCGACGGCGTGACCCCACGCTTCCAAGACCGCGAGCCCGGATACGTGACCCTGCACAGCCGCGAGAGCCTGGCGTCTCTCGGCTCCGCGATCGGTGATCCCAGCTTGGACGAGCGACGATTTCGATCGAACGTCGCGCTCGAGGGCTGTGAGCCGTGGGAAGAGCAGGAGTGGCAGGAGAAGATTGTCGGCTTGGGCGACGTCCAGTTCCTCGTGGCGACACCGGTCGGCCGCTGCCTCGCCACACTCGCCAATCCCGAAACGGGTGAGCGGGACCTGCCGATTCTCACCACTCTCACGGACAAACTTGGCCAGGAGATCCCAACCTTTGCCATTGCGATGGCGCTCACGGGTCGCGGGGGGCAAGTACGCGTCGGCGACGAGGTGCGGATCAGCGAGCTGCCATAGTGGGCCTACGGCTGACCCCGAGCAAACGACCATCACGACTCGTCAGGGGGATAGAGCGGGCCGACCGGTAAAGATCGACGCGGGCGTCAGTGCTCCACGAAGACGTCGATCGTCTCGGGAGCGAATAGCTCCTCGACCGAGACCTTGCGGTCGCTGAGTCCCTGCTCGAACGAGAACTGCGTGGCGGCCTCCAGCGTGGCGAGGTTGGGCGCCAGACCATACGGGTAAGGATCTCCCCCGAAGACCCGCTGCGAGTGCTCCTGGTCGAGACTCATCCAAGGGAGCGAGTACATGCCCGACACGTCGCGCATGCGCCGATACGCCTCAGCCTTCGAGCGGTCGAACGCATCCAGCAGAGCCTTCGCGATCCAGCGATTCCGCTCGTAGATGTCGCGCTTCAGCGCGACGACGTGCATGATTGGGAATATCCCCGTCCGTCGGTAGTAGTCGGTCTCGGCTTCACGGACGTCGCCGAAAAGCCGGCGAACGCGTGGAGATGAGCCCTCGGAGGCTCGCGGCGCTCGTGTCCCCATCGTGCCGTCGATCTCACCGCGCGTGAGCATCGCGTCCCAGTCTTCGGTCTGTATGTCCTTCAGGTCGATCTCGGCTGGGAGCTTCAGGGGGAGCCGCTCTACACGGGTTCGGAGCCAATGAATGTCCGAGGGTGAGACGCCATGGTCGTGCTGCAGCATCCCGCGGATGTACAGCATCGCCGTCATATGGTACTCGGGGATCGCGATCTGCCTACCCTTCAGGTCCTTCGGCTCGTTGATGCCCGAGTCGTTCCGCACCCAGATGAACGAGTGGCGGAACAGGCGCAGCGGGAACACAGGGATTCCCACGAAGCGATCGTCGCCACGCGACAGGCCGATGATGTACGCGGATAGGGTCAGCTCGGAGGCGTCGAACTCGTCGTGGCGCACCTGCCGCCAGAAGATCTCGCCCGGCGGCTCGATCTTGAGATAGTTCAGATCGACGCCCTCGACCGCGACCCTTCCGTCGATGAGCGCCTGCGTTTTGTCGTATCCGCCACATGCCAGGCTGAGTGGCAGCTTCGCCATCGGCTAGACCGGAACTGTGTACGGCTCTCGGCCGCGACGGCGTTCGGCTTCGCTCCACTCGTGCATCTGGGCAGAGTGGTTGGTGTCGATCATGGCGTGGTTCGGATCACGGAAGACGCAGATCGGGTCGAGACCCCGCTGCACCTTGGTGATCTCCCGCATGATCATCTCGCGCAGCATCACGATCCCACGGTCTGACGTCGCCAGGCGTTCGCCCGACCGGTTCGCGATCGGCCCCTGCGTTTCCCAGGCCATGTGGTCCTGCGGCTGCACGTGATCCATCGTGTAGTGGGTGAACGGGTACTCGCCTTCCGCGGGCATCTTGTACGGCCCGAGGTACTCCACGGGCAGCACCTCAGGCTCGTCGACCTCGCTCCCATCCTCGGACGGCTCGAAGTTGACGAACACCACCTGCGTGTGGGTGTCGTCGATCGGCACGCGGATCTGTGTGTCGTTGCCGTGGCGCAGGATGTTCGGGAAGATCAGCGGGTGCTCGTCGAGGTGCCCATTGCGAGAGACCCGCTTCTTCATGATCCCGATCGGCAGCTCGTAGAAATCGAAGTACTGAACGGCGTCGGTCGTCCCACGCGTCGTGTTCTGGAGCTGGCGACCGCCGCCCCGCTCGGTGACGTCCGCGTGCAGGACGCGCGAGTGAGACGGGTCGACCGAGTTCTCCATCGGTTGCAGCCAGTTGCAGTCGAGCCTCGGCTGGACGATGACGCGATGGGTTCCGTCCTTGCGTGCCCACAGGTCGTATCGCGGGATCACGGGCACGGGCTCCGGCCCGAGGTAGGCCCAGTAGAGTCCCACGTAGCTCTGCACCGGATACGCCCGCTGTTTGACCGTCAGGTGGAACATGCTGCCGTCTGGCTCTGCGGGTGTCTCGAGACAGTTGCCCTTCGTGTCGTAGAGCCAGCCGTGGTAGGCGCACGAGATGCCTCGCTCCTCCACGCGACCGTAGAGCAGCGAGGCGCCCCGATGCGCGCAATGATCGGCAATGAGGCCTACGCCCCCGCTCTTGTCCTTGAAGAGGACGAGATCCTCACCGAGTAGGCGCACGAACCTCGTCGGTTTCTCATCTGTGAGCTCGGCGACCGGAGCGACCGGCAGCCAGTACCGCCGAAACAGCTCGCCGCACGGCGTGCCGGGGCCAACGCGCGTCAGGATCTCGTTCTCTTCAAGCGTGAGCATATCTAGTCGCCCTCTTCATAGTCCCATTTGTAGCTCGGGTCCTTGTACGCCTGGTCGGGCATGAGGCTGGTCAGACCCCGTGCCTTGAGCTCGGTCTCGAACTTGTTGCGGATGAAGGGATCCTCGGACGGGTATTCGATCTGGTCGCGTGCCAGATCCTCGACGCGCTCGCTACGACCTGCCACGCCACGTGGCGCGTGGAACGCGAGATAGCGCGCGTAGCTGGAGCCGAGGTTGAAGTGCTGGTGGAACCAACGGTTCGGCGGAACGAACACGCTTCCCTCGTGCCATGGAATCACGACCTTGTCTTTGCCCTCTTCCCACATGATCGAATAGCCCTCGCCGCCCGGGATGATGATGACGACGCCCGGTCCGTGGCGATGGCCCTTCTTGTAGGTACGAGACGGGAAGACCGACATGTGGCTCCACATCGTCGAGTTGGCGAACTGCACACCTACACGGAGCCCACCGGCGCCGCGCTCTTCGTAGGTGTGGAGGCGGTCCCAGGCCCGCATGTCGGGGAAGAAGTTGCCGTACCAGATGATGCGGCCGGTCGTGGACCCTTCGGGCACGAACGACTTCGCCTCGGCGTACGTGTCCTCGGTAGAGAGCAGGCTCGGGTCGACGTAGGTGTTGTTGAAGTAGAAGCCCGGGTCGGCGACGATGTTCATCGAGATCGGCAGGTAGTTGTAGTGCAGAAGCCGCGCCGGCTGATTTCCCTGCGTGCTGCCGATCTGGTAGGTCGAGCCGCGGGGGATCAGGAACATGCTGTGCTTCTGCCACTCGAAGGTCTTCTTCGGCCCGTTCTCGCCAGCCCAGACAGTCGTAAGGCCACGGCCCTCGACAACGTAGACGACTTCGTCCAGGGCGAACCGCTGTGGTGGCAGCGTCTTGCCCGGTGCAATTTCTGTGATTCGGGCCTCGCTCACACCCTCCTGGCCGGCCAAGACCAGGAACGCGGCGTTGCACTCGCGCTCCGGCCACGGGCCGAGCTCGACGGTGCGCGCGTCGTCTATGAAGTACCCACGGTGGATCGGAACGCCCGTGGATTCGATCCAGCTCTCGTAGGGCGATACTGATTTCCCGCCTGAGGCGACAACGTACGGCTTGTTGGTCTGTGTGTCAACTGCCATTGTTCCTACTCCCTTCCGTGTCTCTCAAACTCTCGCAGCGGCGAAGACCGTTTCGGGCCTCCGCACCGCTCCCGGTGACGGGTCGGCGCTAGCGAGCGTCAATCGTCGTCGCCGTAGTCCCACGCGTAGTCACGGTTCCGATAGGCCTCTTCCGGCACGTCGGAGGTCATCCCACGCCTGGCCAGCTCCTCCTCGAACTTTTGCCGGATCCATGGCTCTTCGTCCGGGTAGAAGATCTGAAGATCCTCGATGCGCTCACCCTTGCCGGCGAGCACTCGCGGGGGACCGAAGGCGATGTATCGAGCGGAGGTCGTCCCCACATTGAAGTGCTGATGGTACCAGCCCTCCGGCGGGGTGAAGACGGTGCCCTCCTCCCAGTCGATGACAGTCTTGTCGCCTCCAGGTGGCCAAAGGATGGTGTACCCCTCTCCAGCGGGGATGACGATGACCCGGCCGGGTCCATGACGATGCGCCATCTTGTACCGAGCGGGCGGAAAGACCGACATATGGCCGCCCTTTCCCGTCGTCGATCGGAAATAAACGGTCGTGCCGCCGGCCCCGCGGGTCCGGTACGGCTCCAGCTTATCCCACGTCGCCATATCTGGAAAGAAGTTTCCGACCCAAAGATTTCTCAAACCGGACCGGTTCCCTACCGGATGGGTCACGACCGCGCTGGAGTACGGGTTCTCGTCTTGGCCGTAGAGGATGTCGAGATCGATCTTGGGATTGTCCATGAAGAAGTCAATGTTCGGGACCGTCTGCAGGGCGAGGGGCAGGTAGTTCGTCTGCAGGACCCGCGCAGGCTGGGAGCCGTGAGTGTTGCTGAGCTGGTACGTGTAGTTCGGCGGGACCATGAAGATGCTGTGCTTGCCCCACTCGAACGACTTCTTCGGAAGATCATCCGCGCCCCATATCGAGCAGAGGCCACGCCCATCGACCACGTAGACCAGCTCTTCCAAGGCGAGACGAGTCGGCGGCAGCGTCTTCCCTGGCGGGATCTCGATCACCCGCGCCTCGTGGATGTCTTCCATCCCCTGGAGCTGGAGGAACCCCGCGCTGCACTCTCGCTCAGGCCACCAGGCAAGCTCGACCGTATTGAGGTTGTCGACATGGTGCCCACGGTAGACGGGAAGCTCGAGCGATGCCAGCCACCGCTCGTACGCCGACCGCGGGTTCCACGAACCGGTGTCCTGCTGAGACGTCATGGCCTCACCTCCCGCACGTTCGTCGCCAGTATGCCAAACAGTACCGGAAACGGATGAAACGGGCTGGGCGCTCGAGGTCTGATAGAATCGGCCACGGCGAGGAGGTGACGGACATCATGACCGACGCATGTGACGTCGACGTCGACAATCGCTTTACCCGCTCATTCGGATTTCCTGTCGAAAAGATCGCGACGAAGAAGAAGAATTTCCTGCCCGAGCGCGTGCAGGACTTCATCAAAGAGTCCCCGTTCCTCGTGATGTCTACATGCGACAGCGAGGGCCGCTGCGACGCCTCGCCGAAGGGCGGAAAGCCGGGCTTCGTCCGGATCCTCGACGACCGCCACCTCCTAGTGCCCGACGTCGAGGGCAACAAGCTCTTCGATTCTTACCGCAACATGGACAAGAACCCGCACGTCGGGCTCATCTTCTTCATCCCAGGCATCTCAGAGGCGGCCCGCGTCAACGGGCGCGCAGTGATCGTGAGTCGCGACGAACTGGGCGACATCCGCATCGGCGACACGGTCTACAACCCGAGCGAGGAGCGCGGCCTGCTCCAGGGCGTGATCATCGAAGTCGAAGAGGCGTACGGCCACTGCCCACGGGCGATGAACTACTCGGACCTGTGGAACCCTGAGACGATCCAAGAGCGGAAGGCGAGCGGCGCCAACCCGATGCGCATCAACGTAGCCGCTGCCGCCAGCCGCTAGATAGCCACCTGACACGATTCGGGCAGGTTTTCTACGGCTGGTGGATCGTCGCCGCCGCGTTCGTCATCCATGGCCTGAGCGGTGGTCTGTTCTTCCACGCGTTCGGGGCGTACTTTGTCTTCCTCCAGACCGAATTTGGCTGGAGCCGCACGCTCATCTCGGGCGCCTTCTCCCTATCGCGCCTCGAGAGCGGCTTCCTCGGACCGCTCCAGGGCTGGCTGATCAATCGCATCGGCTCGAAGACGTGCGTCACCATCGGGCTCATCACCTTCGCCGTGGGCTTCTTCCTTTTCGCCCTCGTCGACAACGCCACAACCTTCTACCTCGCGTTCATCATCATGGCGCTGGGGTCGGGCCTCTGCGGATTCCTCACGATCAACATCGTCCTGATCAACTGGTTCGAGCGGCGGCGTTCGACGGCGATCGCCCTCTCGGCGACGGGCTCAAGCCTGGCCGGCCTCATGGTCCCGGTGGTCGCATGGGCTCTGAGTCAGTACGGCTGGCGGGCCACCGCTATCGTGTCGGGCGTCTTGCTCCTGGTCATCGGCCTCCCGTTCGCCCAGATGATTCGACAAGCGCCAGAGCAATACGGACTGCGACCCGATGGTGCAAAACCCGCTGAGGGCGAGGAAGCCACCGGTGGTCACGGCCACGGCGCGACTGGCTCCGCTGCGACGGCCGGCTTCACCGCGCGGGAAGCGCTGCGGACGCCGGCGTTCTGGCTGCTGGCGTCCGGCCACGGTCTCGCGCTCTTGTCCGTCTCGTCAATTGCGGCACACCTGATCCCCTACGTGGTGAGCCAGCTCGGGATGTCCGTCGAGTTGGGAGCCGGCATGATCGCTGTGCTGACTGGCACGTCGGTCGTCGTCCATCTCGTTGGCGGGTTTATCGGCGACCGCGTGAACCGTCGCCTGCTCGCCACGCTTTGTATGGTCGGCCACACGGTGGGGTCGCTAGTCCTGGCATCGGCGATGGACACGATGGCTGTGGTGATCTTTGCCATCGTCCACGCGACCGCCTGGGGGCTGCGCGGCCCGCTGATGACGCCGCTGCGCGCGGACTACTTCGGTCGGCGGGCCATCGCCACGCTCGAGGGGTTCGCGGCGATGGTAACGACCGCAGGCTTAACTGCCGGTCCGCTCGCGGCGGGGCTCATCGCTGACGTGACGGGCGACTATCGCCATTCCTTCCTCTTCGTTGCTTCGATGACGGCCATTGGGATGCTGTGCTTCGCCTTCGCCGCTCGGCCGACGCCGCCTCGACGCCCACCCGAGCCGGCCCTCGCGTAGCAGGTGGATGGAGCGGTCGTGCAGCCGGATCTGGTCGACGAGTTCCTCCACCTCGCTTGCCTGACGTACGGCGGCGGCGACCGAGCTGAACGCGTCCGATAGAGGGACCCAAGGCGCTTCATGGTCCCTCACCGCCACGACCGGCTTCGCCTCCCGGCGAGCGCCGGTCCAGCCTGGCGCGAAGGCGGGAACGCAACAACCGGTGGTTTGCCGCTAATGGGCCGTATCTGGTATGAATCGCTGCTTCAGGCGAGCAGCCCCGGTTCCCACACCGCTGCGCCCGTAACCACGGTTCCTCTCCCTGGGCAGCGAACGCGACCATCAACCTGCCGGAACAATGGGGGTCGAGCGAGGCGAGTGGGCTGGGTGTTCGGTCGTTTTCGGCGGGGCCACGCCCTCGACGCTGCCCTCGAAGAGCTCGCGGACTCTCCCGACGAGCGAGATAAAGCGTTCGTCTGCAATTTTAGGTATGATTGTCGCGTGACCATCGCGCGCGACGATGCATTTACCCGCGACGTGACGGCCCACAGCGGTGCTGGCGGGCTGCTTTTCCTGGACCGGTACCGGGACTATTTCAACGCTCACGTCGGCAACTCCGCCGACCCGGATTTCCTGGACCCCCGGCTCAATGGCGACAATCTCGTGGGTGCGGTGCCCCGAACGCGTGAGCTGGTTCGAATCCTCGATCTCAGCAAGGCCGGGCACGCGATCCAGTTGGCACCGCGCGGCGACCCGGATTGGTTCGACAAGCCCCTACCGTCGACCGCGCCTTCCGCTGTCGTTGCGTGGATGAGCGACGTGGTCTCGCGGGTTCGGGCTCCCGGGGACAAAGCCTTGAGAAAAGATCGCGAAATGCGGTTCGTGAGCTGGCTGTTGGCCGCCATGAACGATCAGCGCAGCCGCAACGCCGATAAAGCTGGAGAGCGCCTTTTCGAGCCGGCATGGGCGACGACCTGGGACGCATTCCGCAGTTACTCTTACCGCGAGCCCACGCGCTGGGCACAAGTGCTGGGTCTTCCATTCGTCGTCGACGAAACGTGGATCCTTGCGCTGCGGTATCGCCTGCCTGAGACCGTCGCCTTGGTCCGACCGACGGTCCTGGACGCGGGGCAGAATGCCGCACACTACCCATCGCCCCTGTCCGCGCCGCTCGAAGCGGGCGGCCACCCCATGGACCTCGGAGCTACTTGCTCCCGAAACAAGCTGCTGCCCGAGTACATCCACCGACAGATCGACCACACCGGGGCGCACTACGTCCCGGACAGCTTGCGCCAGGTCGAGGCGGCTGGCTTCCAGTGGCCGCGCCTGCCGCTCTTGCGTGCCATACACTACCGGAAGCTGACGTCCCAGTATCCAGGCACGGACCATACCTGGATGGCAGACTGCTCGGGAGGCCGACCGGTCACTCCACTGGTGAGCGCATGAGCGCGCGAATGGACCCAGCCGTTCCCAGCCCGACGTCAGTTCGCGAGATGCGCGAGCTCTTCCGCACCTGGCTCGAGCAACCGCGCTGGAATCCAAATCAGCTTGCGCGCTGGCTTCACGGCTTGGACCTGCCGCCATTCGGCAATGACGTCGAGCCCTACTGGTTCGTCTACCGAGAGTGGCGACTCGACGATCCAGACAGGGAGAGCGAGCGAGCGGAGCTAGCTCGACGCATCGCGGAGTTACTCCGGACCTGGCCCGAGCCCACTGCGGATCTTCCGAGGCCCGAGAAGGTGCTCTTCGGGCTCCTCGAGCTGGCCGGGCTCCTCAAGCGGCCCCATGAGCTCTCCGGGCCGCTCGGTGGCCTGCTCGACCGGCCGGAGATATCGGGGGAGTGGCTTGGGAGCGACGTCCGGGTGGCTCTCCGGGCCGCGCTGGCCGAAAACCAATCGGATGAAGGGCTGCGGAGCCGTTGGGTGGCAATGATCCGCGAAGGTGGAGACCCATTCCTCCCCGGCGGTGAGGAAGAGGCGTTCGACGCTGTGCTGAAGATGCCGCCGGTCCCGAACGTCGACGCGATTGGCGAAGCCCTGAAGGCTCTCGCCGACCGGCTGGCCCATGCCATGGATGACGAAACGAAGCGACGGAGAGAATTTCGCAGCTTCGTGAAGCGCGTGCTCGGCGATACGCCCGGCGAGAACCCATTGTCTCAACCGCTATTGGAGGCGGCGCGGACGTGGGAATGGCCGGAGCCGGCTGTCGGCTGTCTGTTCATCTGCCCGAACCATCCGGACGGAATGGTGCGGCTGCGCAGATTGGTTTACCGAACAGGGCCGCTAATAGCTCTCACCAAGAAAAGGGGCGAGTTGTGCGGCGGCGTGGTGGTGGTAGTCGATGGGCCGCAGGATTCACTCGAGTGGGTGAAGCGCTTCGCCGAGGCCGCCGAACAACGCGTTTACGTCGCGAAGGACTCGAGTGACAGGGCGCAGGCGCAGGAGGTGAGCGTCGTCGCAGAGGAGTGGGCTGCGGAAGCCGGCCAGCGCTTCGGAGCCGCTGCCGAGACACAAATGCGGGAGCGTCGGCTCGACATCCTGCCGAACAGGGGTTGGTGGCCGGGCTAACGTCTGTGCTTGGTCACCCTATCGATAGCAGTGACCAGCGCATCAAGATCGCCTTCTTTCCCCAGAATTGAGACGTTCGGCATCGCGTCGATGCCTTCCGGCTCCAGGTCAGCTCGGTCCAAAACTGTGTACAGGACGACCGGACTGCGCTCGGTTTCCTTCTTCGCGCGCAGCCGACGGATGCAGCGCAGGCCGGCCCGATAGTATCCGTCTCTTTGCACTTCATCGGGCGTAGGCACCATCTCGGCCTCCGGTGCGGGATCAGTCCACCGGACGAGCATGTCGATAATGAAAACGTCGGGGGCCGCGCCGCTCTGATCGAGCTGCGACACGAACTCCGCCTCGGTGCGAAGATAGGTAAGAGCCAAACCTGCTGAGCCGTATGCGTCAGTGAGTCTCGCGATGATCACGTCCGCCTGGGGCTCGTCGTCCTCTAGCAGCCAGATCCGCAATGGCATCACCGGGTACGGGCCGAAGGAAAGACCAACCGGATTTCTGTTCGGTCCTCGCGACCCGTGGGGATGATGACCAACTCGCCGCCGTGCGCGCGCATGATGTGCTCAGTGAGCCAGAGGCCAATGCCAGCGCCTTCACCCGTCGTCAGTTTAGCGGCCTCCCCTCGATACCCGCGTTCGACGACGTGTTGGATCTCCCACGCTCGGATCGGCAGACCGAAGTTGACTATCGAGATGAAAAATCGGTCGGTGCCCTGTCGGCCGCCGGAGATGACGACCGCTCGGTCACTGTAACTGTATTTCCCCGCGTTGTCGAGCAAGTTGCTGACCGCTTGCTCAAGGAGGTCGCGGTCGACGTATGCCGGTGTCCCATGGAGCGCTTGAAATGACGCCCGGTCCAACTCGAAAGAGATGCGTCGGTGTCTGGGCAGCAGGATCTCGCTGTCCGCGGCGCTCTCGCCCAGCATTCTTAGCAGCCATTGATGATCCAGCTGAGCGAGCTTCGCGTTCAGCGGCTTTCCTTGAGCCAGGGCAGAGAAATGGCGCATGTTCAGGGCCACGCGACGCGCCTTCTTGGTCACACCGCGAATCGCGAGCATCTGGCCTTGCAGTTGCTCCGGCTTGTTCCGGGGGCTGAGGGCTGCCTGGATCCAGGCGTGGGCAGAGACGATGGGCGTTTTGAGCTGATGCTCCAGGTCCTCGAAGACCTTGGCCTGGTCGGTCCGCTGCTGGAGAAGCTCCGCTCTTGCGGACCGAAGGCCAAGCAGGGTGGTCACCAGAAAATGATAGAGTCCCAGGTGCTGCCCGATCAGCCTGGTGATCGCGCGCGCGTGCCTCGAGAAGGCCCGTTGCGTCCGGATCCGAACCTCGATCGTTCCGAAAACCACGCTGCCGACACTAATCGGCGCGACGATCTCACGGCGCGTATCGCGGAAAGTGGGAATGTAGTGCGGAGCCTTCGAGACATCATCCATTTGATACGGCTCGCCAGTCTGAAACACGTAAGCGCCGCCGGATTCCGGAGGAGATAGGTCGACGAGGAAGCGACGGCCCATCGCCTCACGCCCCGCCGGGCTGTCCCAGGCTTCGCCCAGCGTCGCGTGGTAATACAACTCGCGGCGCTCCGCGTCGAGCAGGCGGATCGAGAGGGTGTCACCCTCCGGGAGCACGTTCTTGATCACCTGTAGGGCACTGGCGAATATGGCCTTTTCGTCGGGCAGATCGCTGGCTAGGTCGTGGTGAACTAGCTAGTTGAGACCGTCGATCCCCGCGACCAGGGCCCGCCACGAGGCGTTCTCGGCCTCGCTCTCCTGCCTATCGAGCCAGTTGCTCCAGTAGGCGCCGACGAGATTCGACACCAGCTCGAGGAGCTTGACGTCGAACTCCGAGAAATAGGACGGCCCCTTTAAGGCTGACACGCACTGCATCGCCCCGACTGCCCGTTCTCCCCTGAGGATGGGCACGGCAATGTAGCTAACGGGTACCCGCACTTTCGAGTCGGGGCCCATTTGTTTGGTCTGGACGGCAGCCACAAGCTCCGGGGCCTCTGGCCAGGTGAGGTCAGGGTACTCCTTGCGAACGGCGTCCCTAACCCGGTCGAGCCCAGCGAGATCGAACAGCCGGAGGGGTCGCCGGTTTTGGATCGGCCACGTGCTCAGGCCGGCGCTCGATTGGCTCAAGCGGCGCGCCAGTCCGCCAAGTTTTCCGTTGGAAAGGCCGATGAGGTGGTAGAGGCCTGGTTCGCGTTCGAGGTAGATCGACGCGTCCACGCATTCCAGCGTTTCTCGGACAGGGTCGCAGATTCGCGTGAGCGCGGGCGTGAGGTCGCCGAAGCTCACAGACGGTCCAGGGCCCGAGGATGGAAGCGCGGAGCTGATCTTCGTCACGAGTTCACCACTCACGCGGTCGGCAAGCCCCTGGTACAGGCGTGGGACAATCGACGCGAGCTGGCTGAGCTCTTCGACGTCCTGTTCGCCGAAAGGCTCCAGGTTCTTTCGATAGGCGTTGAGGGCGCCGCGGCTCCCGTCCGGAAATCGAGTGGGGAGCACGCAGATCGTGCGAATGCCGGCTCGCGTGAGGTGTGGATGGTCGGGGAAGACATCTGGGTCTTTGTCAGGGTCGTCAACCGTCTGCGGTTCGCCGGTCAGGATCGCCTTGCCGGTCTTCGAGGCCTCCAGCGGGAGCCGATAAACCGAGTGGACGTGGTTTTCGTCGGCGAACCACTGGCCTAGGACGAAGAGCTGTGGTTGCATCCCCTTTGGGCTGCCCAATGAGTCCGGTTGCACCTGCCAGAGAACGGCTCCAAAGGCGTCCACCGCCTCCGCGACCTGTTTGAGAATGGGTGAGAGGTCCGAGAGCCGCTCGTATTGAAGCGAGTTGAAGACCAGATCAATCGCGGCCTGACTTCGAGTCTCTGGATGGAGAGGCGCGATGACCATCGTCGAATCCCCCGTCTCTGGTGCTGCGAACGTATCACCCGACCCGTGTGAGCGTCAAGGCTCCGTCTGCTGCTGCGAGGGCCGCGATGTGGGCGCGCCACACACGTTCGCCATCCTTCACGGAGGCTTCCGTACTATGGGGAGGTCCAGGCCAGGCAAAGTCACAATAGAGAAGCGGACCCGTGGTGGACGAGCACCGTCGAACACAGGGCTTAAGCCAATGCCCCCTTCTCGCGGTAGTAGCGCTCGGCACCGGGGTGCAGTGGCACGTCGAACGGCGCAAAGTCGCTGTCGTTGCACAGATCCCCCAGCTCCACGGGCCGCTCCAGGTCGAACGGGATCGTGGATCGATGCGCGTCGAGCGACTGGCAAATGCGGTAGATGATCTCATCGGGCACGTCGTCGCGAGTGAAGAGCGGCCAGCCGCTGAAGTCCACCGCGGGCACGTCAGCCTCCATCTTCGGGTCCCACGACCGCGGGATCGGGAGGACCTTCCATCCGATCCGTTCCATGCGCTGCTGGGCGGCGGACTCGACGGGCAGAAGCTCCATGTCGTGCGACAATGCGACCCGCGCCCACGCCGCGATCCCCTCATCGAACACCGCGTCGATCGTTCCGTCTTCAATGCCTGCGAGTCGCGATCGATCGGCCGGAACCTGACCGCGATGGATCGAGCCACCCCACGACTCGAGGTCCTTCAACGAAAAGCCCATCGTCGCCAGCACCTCGTCTACGACGAACCGCGTCGTGTCCGTATCAACCGCTCGCACCGAGACGCGCAGCGGCAACCTGCGCTCGCCGATCTCGCTGAGCGACTTGATGCCGACGCGCCGCGACACGGCAAACGCCATGCGGTCCCACGATGGGAAGACGGCAACCGTTCGGAACGGCAGTGGCGTCGAAAACGGGCCGGTCCCCCGATACGCCATGGTGAGGTACGCCGACGGATTGAAGAAGCTCAGGTCCGACTGCCCCTCCGCCACGGCGAACGGGCTCCGCGCCGTGTCCACCGAGAAGGTCACGTTGCGCTGACTAGGCCGGGGCTCACGGTTGTCCAGAGCCACGTGAATATCGCCGAAGGGCAGCACCGTGCCCGACCGGTCGTACCACATCCCAACCGCGATCTCGTGCAGCGCATTGGCCCGCATGATGCTGGCCGGAATCGTTTGCCGTTCCACCTCTCACCTCTCGCATTTCGCATTTCCGCAACACCGCGGGCGTCGACCTGCAATCGAATCGCGTCACCAAACGGAGCCGCTTCACCCCCGCTTCACAGTTCTGCAACAGGACGATGTCGCCGGTACCCGAGATCTGGACCAAGCATGTTCTTTAGGCGGTCCTTTGGACCGTGTGCTTCTGGATCGGCTGATATTCGGCGTCCCGTATGTCTCATCCAGTCGGAAGTCACGACAAGGTACCACCGCTCGCGCTGCTCTAGAAGAACATCAGGCATTGCGGGCACCGATCCCCAAGTGAGTGAGCGGAGGACCACTCGAGTTGACTAGGCGGAAGTTCTCGTTCATCTGCCTTCCGGACGCTAAAGAAGATCGCCGCGATCTACGCGCGGCGCTCCATCCAGTGCTCGGCCGACAGAGTGGTCCACCCGGACCGCGGCCCGTTTCAATTAGGAAGGACCCTACTCTACGTGTCCGTCCTGGAAGCTCATGATGACTCGCCGGTGAAAGTCCGGTCAAAGGAGGGACCAAGCCACCTTTGTAGCAGCCCGCTGGCGTTCGGAGAGAGATCTGGGCGTAGGAAGCGCGGGGTCGAGCCTTCTTTAGGAAGGTGCAGACCACCGGTCCGCAGCATGAAGCGAAGCCTGCCGCGTCGTGAGGGAGCCCGAAAGGGACCAACAGGGAGCCGAGCCTGGGTAGAGTGGGCGAAGGCCACGGAAGGTGTGAAGAGCTTGGAAGCGCAGCACCGAAGAACCCTGCAGCGTAGAGGGAGTGGAACGGTGGGACAGCCATCATGGGAACAGGAGAGGCCCGTCTCCGCCCCAGCAGTGAGACCGCGTGGGAGAGCCAGCCCACGGGGTGGACTGGGAGCGACGAACCCTATAAGCGGAGTTCCCGACGAAGTGGGGGAGAGCGGAGCGGGAGTCGGAGGAGGCCATAGTAGCGAGGAAGGCGTGGACCGCATAACCCGCCGGAGCGAAGGGCCTCTAGCCGAGCGCGCAGCCCAGCGAGGAGGCAGCGGGATTGCCGGAGGCTATTCACCCGCGGAACCATGTCTCGGAGGGACGGCTGCTTTGGGCGCGAGGCCAACGCCTGTGGCGGGGCGGAATGCCACGCGCCGACTGCTCGGGGGCGAGCCGTGTGCGGGAGAACCGCACGCACGGTTCTGTGAGGGGGGACTTGGAAACGGGGCTTCGCTACCGCGCCAGTCCCCTACTCAACCTCGAGTCTTCAGCGACGGTGTGCGTCTTCCAAGGGAAGGACCATATCCAGTACGTAAGCGCAGAGCGTCTCGCCATGGCGGGCTATTCGCGAGGGAGGCAGATAATCCATTTCCCTCGCGAAGAATCCGTCCAAAAGCTCGAAACGCTGTCTCAACGACAATGCGTTAAGGTGCGGGTTGTCTCGATAGCGCCAGGCTTTCCAATGGACCGTGATCACGGTAGGGACCGCGCGACACAGACTGGAAACCAGCCCCAAAAACTGACCTATGCATATCCCGATTGACACGTAGTAGAGGAGTTTGGGCTCACCCGCAAATCGTGGCGCGAACGCGTTGCCACAGAGCATGTAGAAGGCAAAATTGGAAATCGCCTGCTTCTCCCTCTTACGGACGGCAGCCCGGAGCCGTGGAGGGAAGACCATGGTAAGGGCGGTTAGTACTATGATGCTCGCTCGTTCACTCCCCAGCCAAAGCACCGCTAAGGCTGAGTCATAGGTCTCGTCTGTGCGTCGTTCCATTGCAGGAACAATGAGTCGCCTGAGATCCTCCGGGGCCTCCCGTAGGATCTCCCAGAGGATGTGCAGCCCGATGCTGGCCGGGTCGTAAATCCCTGTCTCTTCGGCGACGCGGAGATCGACATCCCATATCCGGTTGCTGATCTCCGCCTCCCTGTCCTCTTTCGGAAGGCCGCGAGCACAAAATGGATACCACCACGACACGAACCACTGGGCCATCGCCAAAGAAAAGGCCTTGTGGAGAGCACCTACAAGTAGCGAGCAACCTCATACCGCCGAGAAGAACGCCCCCGGCCCTCGCGTTGCGAGCACCGGGGGCGTTCTGCGGGAGTAACCTCAGGCTGTGCAACCGGAGGAGGTACTCGCCGTGGCCA
>Ga0080064_1000681_pt1 | contig 83296 bp, 70 predicted proteins | sample Subgrocontami54m_FD_69260 | JGI IMG/M metagenome (GOLD analysis project Ga0080064, IMG submission 69260) | Subsurface groundwater microbial communities from S. Glens Falls, New York, USA - GMW46 contaminated, 5.4 m (SPADES assembly) (version 2) ... | reverse complement strand
CGTCAAGTTCCGGAGTGAGTAATCCTGCCATAGTGCAGAAAGCATCGCTCATGCCCAGACACGTTTCCGACACAATCGCCCTGCGCCTACTCACCCTCACGTCACAGTTGACGAAGTAGTGCTAGAAGAGCTCCTTCCAACGGTCGAGAATGCGGGCGCGGAGCTCCGGGCCGTTGACCGCCACAGGCGGGAAGTCATTCATCCACTCGAAGGGACGGGTGCAGTTCAGTACGAGGTTGTCCGCGGTGTAGGGGTGACGGCCGTGCTCGGTATTCGGGTCCGAGCGGCCCTCCGGTGGGATGCGGGGATCAAGCTGCCAGACGGCGGTTCCGGGAATGACCTTAACGCCGATCTCCGGAGCGCATCGGCTGGCGATCGCCCACATCACTTCCTTCTCATTCGTCGGGTCGATGTCGTCGTCAACGATGATCCAGATGTGGTGGCCGTTGTATTGGTCGCCACCCGGCTCCAGGACCTTGACCACGTCGTCGACGTGGCCTTTGTACATCTGCTTCATCGAGACGACGCGAAGAGAGGGGTTGGCAAGCGTGTGCACGCGCAGCACGCCTGGAATCTTCGCTCGCTCCAGCTCTCGCATCGCAGGGTAGTCGTCCCCGCCCAGGTTTCCGGCGAAGGCGCAGCCCACGGGCCGGATCGGCGGGATGCCGAAGATGATCGGGTTGTTTCTGTGATAGATCGTCGAGACCTCGACGATCGTCTCGGGGCGACGGCCGTGGGCGTAGTAGCCCGTCCACTCGCCGAACGGTCCCTCCGGGTCGAGCGCCTCGTCGGGGGAGGGCATGAAGCCCTCGATGACGATCTCCGCGTGCGCCGGGATCGGCAGGCCCGTGGCTTTGCCCTTCACTACCTGATAGGGTGCGCCCATCAGGTAGCCAGCGACCTCGAACTCCGACATGACCGCCGGCGTGCGGTGGATCGTAGGACCGCCAAGAATGGTCAGCACGGGGTCCTGTCCGACGGAGATGACGATGGGGCACTTCTCGCCCCGCGACCAGTGCTTCCGACGGATGCGATCTCCATCCTTGCCATGTTCAATGAAGATGGTGCACGTGTTCTTGTTGTAGACGGCCACCCGGTACTGTCCGACGTTCACGTTGCCGGTGTCCGGGTCGCGCTGGATGATGCAGACTCCGGTGCCGATGTAGCGGCCGCCGTCGCTCTCGTGCCACGTCGGCGTCGGGAACTTGTAGAGGTCGATCGCGTCGCCCTCGAGAACGTTCTCCATGACGGGGCCGGTTGCCACCTCCTCGGCCGGAACTGGCTTTACATCACGCATCTTGTCGCGCCAGAGGTCCTGCACGTCGTCCAGACTTGGCTCCGTCGGGAGTCCCAGTGCGACGGCGGTCCGCCGAACGGTGTTGAGGAGGTTCGTTCCCACACGGAACCCGGAGGGGTAGCCGGGGATGTCGTCGAACAACAGGGCTGGGCCGTTGCGTTCGACCATCAGCTCGGTGATGCCCCCGATCTCTTCTTCCCAGCCAGCTTCGGAGATGTGCTTCAGCTCGCCCATCTCGTCGAGCTTCTTGATGTATTCCCGAAGATCCTGCCACAACAAGGGTCAGCCTCCTTTGGAGCGAGCGGACCTAGGGTCACCTAGCAGTCCACAGGGCCACAAGTCTAACACGGCGGTATAGTAGCCCAGGAACGCGTCTGGGGGAGTGCTGATGACGCCGGAAGAGAACGCGCTGCTCACTCAAGTCGGTCCGGGGACCCCGTGCGGCGAGCTGCTTCGGCGTTACTGGCAGCCCGTGGCCTACGTCGGCGAGCTCGTCGATGAGCCCACCAAGGCGATCACCGTCATGGGCGAGGACCTCGTCGTCTTCCGCACGGCCAACGGCCAATACGGCTGCATCGAAGAGCACTGCGCCCACCGCTGCACGTCTCTCTCATACGGCTTTGTCGAGCCGGACGGTATCCGCTGCGCCTACCATGGCTGGAAGTACGACACCACCGGCCAATGCGTGGAGCAGCCGTTCGAGCCCGCCGGCAGCGCGTTCAGGGACCGGATCAAGCTGAAGGCGTACCCGGCGCAGATGCTCGGGGGCCTCGTCTTTATTTACATGGGTCCAACGCCAGCCCCAACGCTCCCGCCCTGGGACTTTCTCGTTTGGAAGAACATCAACCGAAAGTTCCAGCGTCAGCCGGACCTCAATTGCAACTGGCTGCAGCCAGCGGAGAACACCGCGGACGTGACGCACACCTACTTCCTCCATGGTCACTATGCATGGATTCAGGGGAAGCACGACCGGCAGAACATGCGCCTCTACCGGCCCTTCGTGCGGTACGGCTTCCAGCCGATGGAGCTGGGAATGGTCAAAGCCTGGGAATACGCGCCGACGGAGCAGTGGCGCGGAGCCAGGGAAGTTGGCAACATGCTCATCTTTCCGAACATCCTGCGGTTTGCCTACGCGATGCACTGGCGCGTGCCCCAGGACGATACGCACACCCACGTCTTCGCCGTGTACTGCGACCCGACCAAGGAGCCCTCGACTCGCGAGGAGCTCGCGAACCCCCCAATTGAGGACCATCCGCCGCAGTATCGGCCCGACGGGCGGCATGCGCTGCACACGATCTGGTCCCAGGATCGGATGGCGTGGGAGACGCAGGGCGCGATCGTCGATCGAAGCCGAGAGCACCTCGGCGCCTCCGATCGCGGCATCGTCTATCTCCGTCAGACGTTGAAGGAGCAGATGGAGCGCGTTCAGCAGGGGCACGACCCGCTGGGTCTGACGCGCGATCCGGAGCTGGATATTATCGAGCTGCCGCTTGACCAGTACCTCGAGGGCGACCAGCCCGAGACGGCGCCAACCGAGTTCACCATGAGCGATTACTTGAACGACCAACAGGTCTGGTTCGAGGTCCCCGAGGGGGCAGCGACGAACCCGGGCCGCTTTTAACCAAACCCTTTCGTACGGAGGTACGTCGATGCTGACAAAGGAAGAGAACGCCCTGCTAACCCAGACCGGCCCCGGCGCACCGGCCGGTGACCTGATGCGCCGGTACTGGCAGCCCGCCGCCCTCTCGGAGGAGCTACCGCCTGGTGGCCCCCCGGTCCCGATTCGTCTCTTGAGCGAGGATCTCGTCCTCTTTCGCGACGATCAGGGTCGGCCGGGCCTTCTGGGCATTCATTGCTCCCACCGCGGCGCGGACCTGAGCTACGGGCGGCTGGAGGACGGCGGTATCCGCTGCATCTACCACGGCTGGCTGTACGACATCAGCGGTCGTTGCCTGGAGCAGCCCGGCGAGCCCGCCGGCAGCACGTTCCACGAGCGGATTCGCCAGCCCTCTTATCCGTGCCAGGAGCGGGGCGGCGTGATCTTTACTTACATGGGCCCGGGCGAGCCGCCGCTCCTCCCAAATTACGAGTTTCTGAACGCGCCGGCGCAGCAGACGTTGATTTACAAGTACCACCAGGACTGCAACTACCTGCAGGGGAACGAGGGCAACCTCGATCCGGTCCACAACAATCTGCTCCACCACCCGAACGTGAACCTGGCCCACGTGAAGCAGGCGGACAACTTCGTGAAGTTCCGTGGTGGTCGCGGTGCTGTTCCGGCCGGACAGACCCTCGAGATCGAGGTCGAGGACTTTGGCATTGCGCTCTGCGACATCACGGAGCTGGACGACGATCAGAAGAACATTCGAACGTATGACTTCGTCATGCCGAACCTCACGTGCTTCCCTGGTCGCCAGGGTAACGGTGGCTATTCGGTCCACTGGCACGTGCCAATCGACGACCACCAGCACTGGAAGTATTCCTGGCTCTTCAATCGTACCAAGACGCTCGAGGAGATCAACGCGGATCCGGCGCCCGAGCTCGGGCCTGGCTACCGCATCCTGCAGAACAAAGAGAACCGATTCATGCAGGATCGGAGCACGATGAGCTGGGCGAGCTACTCCGGCCTGTCCGACTTTCCTTCGCAGGACTCCTGCGCGATCGTCGGCATGGGTCCGGTCCAGGACCGAACGGAGGAGCACCTCGCCGCCTCCGACAAAGTGATCGTCGGCATGCGGCTCCAGCTCATGAAAGGCGTTCGGGACGTCCAGCAGGGTAAGGATCCCCAGCACGTGATCCGCGACCCCGAAAAGAACAGCTTCCCGAATCTCGTCGTCTGGCGCGGCGTCGTGCCAGCGTCCTTCGACTGGCGTGAAGTCCGCCGCCGCGTCGCCGAAGGCAAGTCCGTCGAAGGCGCCCTGACCTAGCCCCTAACCCCGTCCCTCCGTGCCAACCCCCTCTCCCCCTGGGAGAGGGCAGGGGTGAGGGCGGACCCAAAAGAAAATCGAGAGGACAGAGAAAATGGGTGAAATCGTCGTCGGCCTGGCCTCATCGCACGCCTTTGCGCTCCGCGAGCCCGATCGTTGGGATGCGACGCGGCAGATGAGCCGTGGGTTCTACAAGCAGCGGTACGGGGCCGAGCCGCCGGAGCGACCCGAAATCGATTCGGAAACGACCGAAGCCAACCAGGATCGATACGGCCCGCTAGGGACGGCCCTGGCGAACATCCGCCAGCGCATGCAGGATCTGCGGCCAGATACGCTCATCCTCCTCGGAGACGATCAGGACGAGAACTTCCTCGAGGACAACCTCCCGCAGTTCGCGATCTTCACCGGCGAGCAGATCATGCCCGGTCGCCGGGGCATGGATCAGATCGAGGAGCGCACCTACCGCTGCGACTCGGCGTTGGCCAAGGGGATCCTCGACTACATGGTCGAGGACGGCTTCGACCTCGCGTCTTCAAACCGACTGGGCGATGACCGCCTCAAGTCCCACGCCCACACGCAGATCCTCGGTTTCTTGGAGCTTGATCCCCAAGTCGCCATCCTGCCGATCTTTGTGAACGCCCACTTGCCAGCACCAACCCCGAAGCGCTGCCTCGAGTTCGGCCAGGGCCTGCGGCGAGCGATCGAGGCGCAGCAAGACGGCAAGCGCGTGGCAATCTACGGCTCGGGTGGCCTCTCCCACTTCCCGCCGGACTTCCCCTTCCGCGAGTACAGCGGCCCGGGCGGCTACGGCTGGATCGACGTCGACTTCGATCGGGCCATGATCGACAACATGGCAAGCGGCCGCGGCTCGGAGCTGGCGAAGCTCACGTCCGCCGACCTCTTCCGCAGCGGAAACATGGAGACGCGGCAGTGGATCACCCTCATGGGCGCCATGGGCGACATCCCGCCGGCCGAGCTCGTCTATGAGCCATTCTTCCGCGGCATCATGGGTATGGCGGCAGGCTCCTGGGAGCCAGGCAAGGCACTGGCAGGCTCGGCGAGAAGCTAACCTCGGTAGAGGTGCGGGACCTGCGGGGCGCTCCGCTGTTCGTTCCCCCGGCGCGTCGCGAATCCAGTCCAACCCGGCGTACGGTTCGAAGCCTGTTTCCATCTCATAGAGTCTCGCTGTGACCTGAGCTTGACGATGCTTGCGTTATTCGCTAAGTTTGATATATAAGAGAAGTTCGTGACGGAGTTGCTCCCTGCGTTTACGGCGGACGGAGTTCTTCCTCCAGGTGACTACGTCCTGACGCTCGATGCGCTGCGAACCAGTCGGCTCGTCACCGGGGAGGCGGGGAGTTCGCCAACCTGGGATAGTGCGTGGCGGACGCAACTCGTGACATCGCTGGCGGTCCTCGTGCATCAGTTATGGCAGGTCGGCATAGATCGGATTTTCGTCGACAGCTCGTTTGTCGAGGACAAAGATCATCCCAACGACATCGATGGCTACTTCGAGTGCGATGCGCGCTACCTTCTGTCGGGACGTCTTCAGCGCGATCTCAATGCATTGGATCCATACAAGGTCTGGACGTGGAGCCCAGCGAGCCGTCGCACTGACCCAACTCACCCAAGCGTCAGTTGCCGATGTGGCATCAGTATCGGGTTGAGCTCTACCCGCACCTACCCGGGGTTCCGTGTGGGATTCAAGACCGTTATGGGAACGACCTGGAGTTCCCGTCGGCATTCCGCATGTCGCGCCGAGGCGATCTGCCAAAGGGAATCGTCCGGATTGCGGAGAACGGGGAGAATGATGATTCGCAATGAAGCCGAGTATCAGGAGGCGCAACGACGTGTCCGCCAGGACCGGGAAGTAGCGGATCGTCAGCGCGAGGCACTCACCGAGGCAGGGTTTGCTCCTGAAGAGGTGGAGCGGGGCATGGAGCCTCTTCTATCCTTCCAAGCCCAGCTCGCTGAGGAGATCGAATGGTATGAGAGGGTCCGGAGGCGGGACTTCCCGGTGATTCGTCGTCTTACTCAGGTGGGCCAATTGCTCATCGCACTCCGCATCGCCGGCGGCCTAACCCAGCGCGAGCTTGCGGAGCGGCTGGGGATCAGTGAGTCGGTCGTTTCGAGGGACGAGCGTAATGAATACCATGGGATTACCGTAGAACGAGCCCAGAAGGTGCTGGACGCGCTCCACGCCTCCATCTCGGCTCAAGTGGACGAAGGTCCCCCAGTCGAAGAGCCCGCCCCGGCAGGTGCCCGCTAGCTCCTCGTCATTTGTCAGCCGCAAAAGAACCCCGGTGCCAGACGTGAAGGCGCCGGGGTCCTTGCTGTTCACTGCTTAGCGTCATCCTGAGCCCGCAGGCGAAGGATCCAAGTCTCGTACGTAGCACGGATCCTTCGCCTGCGTTCAGGATGACAATCGTTAGTTCTTGAGGAAGTCGGTCAGCAGGCGGGCGAACTCGTCCGGATGCTCGTAGCAAACAAAGTGTCCGCTGAGGCCACCCCAGACGTGCGCCCGGCTGTTCGGGATCATCTTCAACGCGTTGTTGATGCCGTCGCTCAGGATCACGCCGTCCGCGACTCCCCAGGTGATGAGGACGTCCGCCTTCAGCTTCTGGAGGTCCGGCTTCAGGTCGCTGTTGGCAGCGTTGCCGAACTCCTTGCGACTCTCCAGGTGGTCGGGGATCATCGCGTTCTCGAACCGGGAGTTGATGAACTCTTCCGTCCGCAGCTTGGGGTCCGTGACGAAGTAGTTCACCATGTTGACCATGTTCTCGCGGATCGGGTTGTTGGAAAAGGTGACCAGCGACTTCAGACCCTCGGACGGGTGTCCCTCGGCCGGCGACCATGCCTGGATCACGATCTTGCCCACACGGTCCGGGTACTCGATGCCGAAGCGGAGGGCGGTAGCGCTGAACGCCGACGAGCCGTAGAGGTGGGCCCTATCGATGCCCTGCTGGTCCATGAAGTCCCGCTGCAGCTTCGCGAAGAACTGGTCCATGGGCACGCCGTTGCGCTTCACGAGCTTCTGCGACTCGCCGAAGCCGGGCAGGTCCATGAGGATCACGCGGAAGTTCTCCGCCAGCTTGTCGAACGCCCATCGGGTGTTGTTCCAGGCATTCGCGCCGGGGCCACCGCCGTGAGTGCAGATGAGCGCCGGGCCGCTGCCCGCCTCGTTGTAGTGGATCTTGATGCCGTTGACTTCGGCAAACTTGTCCGTCTGTTCCTTCGTCAGTGCCACGGTGATTCTCCTCTCGTATCGTGCTGCGAGCTGGTCGTCTATTCCCTCGGGCCGTGGCCGAGGCGCACTAGTCGCGGTGAACGCTGCGATGGCTTGTTGAGTCGAAGCGCTTGGGCGAGAGAGCCTAGAATTTGCCTGGATTGCGGGCGGCTCCCTCGGGGACGTCGAACCACACCTGACGGTTGTCGAAATACTGGGACATCGGCTGGCCCGTCTTTGCCATTCCCGTCTTCTTCGCGAATTCGGCGCCAGTGGGGCCGTTGTCGTCGACGATCCACATCGGCAGCTCGATGGTGCCCGGGTCCTCGCCGCGCATCAGGCCCAGCGGGTCTTCGCCCTTCGCGACCTGGGCGATCTGGTCCTTGATCATCTGGCGGAACATGACGATGCCCAGATCCGACGCGCCCAGATGCTCCCGTGTCCGATCCACGACCTTGCCCTGCGTCTCCCACGCCATGCGATCCTGCGCCCAGAAGTCGCGCATGTCATAGCGGCCGTTCGGCTTTCGCTGCTCCTGGTGCTCGACGATAGGTGGGATCTCCAGCTCGTCGGGCGAAGCTGGTGGCAGGTTGGCGTTGAAGCCCACCCAAAAGATGTGCGTGCGGGTGTCGTCCAGCGGCACGCGAAAGTGCATCGCGTGCCACGGATACTCGATCGTACGGACCATCGTGGGGAAGATCAGGGGGTTGCCCGCGGCCAACTCGGTCGGCCACTCGCCGTTCGTCCCGTACTGCCAGCCCTTTATCTGCCCAAGCTCGAATGGCTGGAACCCGTATCGTTCCAGGGGCCGGTAGAGGCGCATCGTGCCGCGATCCCGCTCGCCCAGCTTGTAGAGGCTGTGGCTGTGCAGGAAGTAGGTGTGGGTCACATCGGCCGAGTTCTCCTGCGCCTGGAGCCAGTTGCAGTTCAGGATCTCCTGCCGCTCCATCTTTCGCTGCCCGTCCGTCCAGGACAGCACGTCCCACTTCGGGAGGATCGGCGCTGGCGACGGGCCCATATAAATGAAGACGAGGCCGCCCAGCGCCTGCGCCGGATACGCCTTCAGCTTGATTCGATCCTTGAAGCTGCTCCCGTTCGGCTCGAAAGGCTGCTCGATGCACTGGCCGGATGTGTCGTACTTCCAACCGTGGTAGGCGCAGCGGATGCCGTCTTGCTCGGCGAACCCGTAGGAAAGCGATGTGCACCGATGGGCGCAATGCTCCTCGAGACAGCCATACTCGCCGTTCGAGGTGCGGAAAATGACGAGCTCTTCGCCCATGATCGTGACGGCGCGCGCGGGCTCTTCCGCGGTGAGGTCTCCCGAGTAGCACGCGGGCTGCCAGTAGCGCCGCAGCAGCTCGCCGCATGGCGTGCCCGGACCCACCTGAGTCAGAAGCTGGTTGTCTTCAACAGTCGCCATTGCCGGTTCCCCCTATCGCTTTTGGCCGTCACGCGGTCGCGGTTGCCGTCTCGGGCCGAAACACCGCGAAGCACTTCGTGGAGTTGAAGATGTACGACTCCACGAAATCGGTGTAGCTGGGCTGTTGGCCGGACTCGACCATGGCGCCCGCCAGGCAGATCCAGTTCAGCATCTCGTGCTCGCCAGCGTCCTCGATCTGCGCGAGATCGATCTTGGCCCACTCGGCGAGCCGTCCGCCCGTGAGCTCCGCGTAGTGGATGCGGTCCGCCTCGACGTCTGGGTACAGGCGCTGGTGCTTCGGCGTGAGGGAGCCGTGCGACCAGCTCGACGAGGCGATGAGCGCCACCCGCCAGGGGCTCTCCTTGAAGTAGCGTGCTGTCGCTCGGCCGATCTCGAAGCATCGCTGCGGACTCGGGGCCGGCGGCGAGAGCTCGCCGGTGCCCTCACCAACGCCGTTGGCCGACGTCGTCATGAGCTGGTTGCCGTAGCAGTTCACGTGGAAGGGGATGAACGGGTAGTTGAAACCCGCCTGGTCGAAGTCGAGGTAGATGATGCCGTTCGCGAACGAGTGAGACAGGCCCTTCTCATGCCGTGTCTGCAGCGCATACGAGACATCGAAGCCGTTGCTCAGGAGGTAGCGGGTGAGGCCTGTGGCCGCCTGCTTGTGGCCCTTGACATTGATGATGGTCTCGGACGGTAGGCCCCACACGTTCACCGGCGTGCGGAAGGCGCCGCGCTCGAGCCCCGAGACGGGCATGGCCTTCATCTCGTCCTGGATGAAGATGCAGAAGGGCGGGACGCAGTCCTTCCTGAAGTTCTCGTATTGGTCGTCGCCCCACATGACCACGAGGTCGGGGTTGAACGCGTCCAGCTCCTGGCGGAGGAGCCGCAGGCCGTCGACGAGACGCTTCTGGTGGGCGGTCGCGGCCGCCTGGCCTTCGTCCTCGCCCCATTCCGCGATCATTGGCGCGGGCCAGAGGTCGCGGTTCTCGTACACCTCGGCCGGGATGCGGCCGCGCTCCACCTGTGTGCGGAGATGCCGCGGCCAGTACTCTGCCGGCACCGCGGGGCCGGGGTAATGACTGAATCCCAATCCGAGCAGCTCACCCATCGCACACCCTCCAAGGACGCGAGCCCATCCGAAGCGGTCTGATTATATGCGTGCTTTGACACGGTGTCGCCCGACTCGTACACTGCGGTTCCGCCAGAAGAAGAGCGTGTCGCGACCCAGTTCAGGAGGCCAGCATGGCAGTGACGAGCCCTACCGCCGCATGGCAGGAGAAGACGGGCAACCAGTTCGCTTACGATGAATACATGGAAGCCGAGGGACTGCCTATCCATCGCGCGGCTATCGGCGTGGCCGACGTGACCGCGCTCCCGCGTGCGCCGTGGAAGCGGACCGGCGGCAACGGCACGTTCATTCAACTTGACGGAACGTTCGAGTCCGAGCGCGGCTTGTACGTGGGAGACATTCCGGGTGGGGGAGTGCTGACCCCACAGAAGCACCTGTACGAAGAAGAGATCTTTGTCCTCGAGGGCCGCGGCATTTCCCAGGTGTGGCAGGGTGACGGTCCGAAGCTGACCTTCGAGTGGGGGCCGGGCAGCGTCTTCGCGTTTCCACCCAACACGACCCACGTGCTACTCAATGGAGGACCGACGCCTGTCGTCTTCATGGGCGTCACGTCGGCGCCGCGGGTGATGAACGCGCTGTACGACTGGCGGATGGTGTTCGAGAGCGACTACCAGTTCGTGGACATCTACACGAACGGCTCCACGTACTTCTCCGCGCCGGAGACCAAGACGACCGAGGGGTGGTACAACCAGTCCAACCTGCGCACGAACTTCATTCCGGACGCGCATCGGATTCTATTGGACGCGCACGAGCAGAAGGTCTCGGGCGGCCAGCTCACCGGCTACCGCATGGGTCCGCGCTTCCCGCATGGGCACCTCTCCGAGTGGCCGACCGGCCGCTACCACAAGGCGCACTTCCACGGACCGGGCGCGGTCCTGCTCGGCCTGGACGGCGAGGGCTACGTGCTGGCGTGGGACACGAAGTACGGCGCACGCCCCTACCAGAACGGCCACGGCGACGAGGTCGTCAAGGTGGAATGGGGCAAGAACAGCATCTACGTCCCGCCGAACTCGTACTTCCACCAGCACTTCAACACGGGCGCTGGCCCGGCGAGGCACATCGCCGTCTATGGCGAGATGCTGCCTCTCGGCGTCCACGACCTGGCCGAGTCGGATGGAAGCTGGCGCGGCCACCGCAGCTTCCGCGAGGGCGGCACGCTCATCGAGTACGAGGATGAGGACCCCCAGGTCCGCGCCGACTTCGAAGCGGCTCTTGGCAAGAACGACCTCACCTGCACGATGCCCCAGGTGACGTATCGGCCCGACTGACCGTCGGGGACCCATGGTCACGATCGCCGACGTCGAGCAGGCCCGTGTTCGGATCACACCCGTCATCCGTCGAACGCCGCTCTTCCATTCGCACGCCCTGAGCCGTCGCCTGGGGTGCGACGTGTATCTCAAGGGGGAGATGCTGCAGCGGACCGGCTCGTTCAAGCTGCGCGGCGCCTACAACAAGATTGCCCAGCTCCTGCCAGAGCAACGTGAGCGGGGTGTCGTCGCGGCCAGCGCCGGCAATCATGCGCAAGGCGTGGCCGTCGCCGCCAGTCTCCTCGGGACTCCCGCCATCGTCGTGATGCCGGCGCATGCGCCCGATGGAAAGGTCGCGGCTTCCCGCGCGTACGGCGCCGAGGTGATCCTCTACGGCGCCCATTACCACGACGCGGCGAAGATGGCAGAGCAGCTCGAACGCGAGCGCGGCCTGTCGTTGATACCGGGCTACGACGACCCTGACATCGTCGCAGGGCAGGGCACGATCGGATTGGAGATCCTCGACGACCTACCCGAGTTCCACGACGTCATCGTCCCGGTTGGTGGCGGAGGGCTGATCGCCGGGATCGCTCTCGCTGTGAAGGACCGTCTCCCATCGGCGCGCGTGATTGGTGTGCAGTCGGAGCTGGCAGCTTCGCTCGTCGCGTCCCTTGCTGTTGGCGAGCCGGTGTCGGTCCCAGTCGGCGACACGATCGCTGATGGCATTGCCGTTGAGAAGCCTGGAAAGATCCCGTTCGAGATCATCTGCAGCCTGGTGGATGAGGTCGTCACCGTCTCCGAAGCGGAGATCCGCCGCGCGATCCCTCCCCTGCTTCAGCGGGCGAAGCTCGTCGCAGAGGGCGCCGGGGCGGTGCCTCTGGCCGCGCTCATGGCGGGCAAAATCGGCGGTACTGGTCGCAGGGTCGTGCTGGTGCTCAGCGGAGGCAATATCGACCTCGACCTCTTGGCTGAGGTTGCGGGCTCCATGGATTCCGGCCCGCTGGGAGCCTGAGGCTACTTCACCGCCCACTCGTGCGAGTTCCACGCCTGGGTCGAGCTCGGGATATTCCGTGCGGCGACGTTCACCAGGCGGTTGCCGATCATCGTGGGCTCGACATCGTACACCAGCGGCATCTGGGTGACCTGGTCGGCCACGTGGTAGAGGATCTGCCCGAGCACCTGGATGCGCTGCGGCAGCGGAATCGTCGTGAAGTACCGGTCGAGCAGCGCATCGAACTCTGGATTCTGGTAGCGGGAGATGTTCCCAGCCCGGAAGCCATTCTCCGGCGTGGGCGCCCTCGAGCTGTACAGGTTCTGCAGGAGCCTAACGTCGCTCGTGTAGCGCTGGAGTACGAAACCAGGGTAGGTGAACACGTATTCGTTGTTGCGCGCCAACTGAGGCGAGGTGACGCTGACGTCGGTCTTGACGCCTGCCCGCTGCCAGTAGTCGGCGACGGCCAGCGATGCCTTCTCGTTGACCGTACCCGCGTACGTGCGCAGCTCGACTGTGAGCTGCCGGCCCGCTCCGTCGATGAAGAGCCCGTCGCTCGCTCTCGTGTATCCGAGTCCCTCGATGAGCTGTGTGCCGCGCCGTGGGTCATAGTCGTAGCGAGGGAGAGCTGCCTCGATCTCCCGGTACTGCGGCTGATTCGCGAACATGAAGGTGTGTGCGACTGGACTCTGGCCGGCCATCAACGTATCGGCCAATTCTTGACGGTTGATGGCATGGTACACGGCTCGCCGGAACTCCACGTTGGCGATCACTGGCGGCGACGGGTTGAGAAACTGAATGTAGACGGATTGTGCGTTCGAAAGTCCAAGGCCCATCGTGCCTGCCGACCATTGATCGCGGACCTCGATTCCCTGGTCGAGCGAGATGTTGATGCCGAGCGTCAGCTCCACGCTGCCGGCGAGCAGGTTGGCCATCAGTGTGGGGCCATCTGGAATGAACCTGAGCTCGATCTCATCGAGCTTCGGCCGGCCGAGGACGTAACCGTCGAAGGCTTCAAGCAGCACGTGGCTGCTTCGCACGAGCTCACGGACCCTGAAGGGTCCGCTGCTGACGTAGCCCTCGTTCCAGTATGGAAGCTGCGTAAACCCGGCTGGGTTCTCAGCGAGAGCGCTCTCCAGAAGATGCTTGGGCAGGGGCGCGGCCAGGCCGCGCGCGAACACCAGATCCGCGTCGATGTATGGCTGCCGCCACTTGACGACGACCGTGCGTGGATCGATCTCATCAACACTCTCGATAGAGGCATATGCAGTGTGGCCGAACTCGGGGAGCTCACGGTCTTGGCCAACTCTGGCGGTGAACACGAGATCACTCGAGGTGAACGGCGTACCATCGTGCCACCGAGCGCCCTCTCTGATCTTCCACGTTGTTTCCATGCGCCCGTCCGGGAACACGACCCAATTCCCGTTTTCGAGAGAGGGTATTGCCTCAGCCAGTCGGACCACGGGCCGACCCTGATCGTTGAAGGTCGTGAGACCCACCCGTGTCAGGTCCTCGATGGCGTCCACACCCCGTATCCCAAAACCATTGAGCTCCGGCACGAGGGCGGCCGGATCGCCGAGGATCGCCGCCGTGATCCTCGCGACTCCGGCGGGCTTGGGAGGCTCAGCGCCCGCCCGTTGTGATGCGGTCGGACTCGGGGGAGGGGCGCATGCGACGACGCCGATTGCGAGTGCGAGTGAAATGACACCCAGACGCTTCTGTACCCACATCTGCCCTCTCCTTACTCGCGGCCGCTCGTTCGTCGAGCGCCGCGAGACCAAACCACTACCGCGTCGGTCTCACCGTATCTCGGGCTCCCTCGGCTCTCGCGACATCAGCTTCAGCCACTCCCGGTAGTAGCCACGGGGTACCAGCTCGCTCGTGCAGCGGGACTCGATCTCACCGTACTCGTTCACGTGCTCGTCCGAGCCCCGCATCTTGAAGCGAACCCAGTCTAACGGGTTGGCCCGCATCCCGGCGGTGACGCGGCCGAAAACCTCGAGGTCGTCCACCTGAACGCGTCCCGCTGGCGAGACGTGGACAGCCGTGGCGTTGATGAGCTTTTCGTTCAGCTTGTCGCCCGCCCCTTCGAGCTTGCAGGGATACGTATTGATCTCCGTGTGGTCCACGGTCATGGGACGAACGACCCGAATGTGGCAGTAGTTCGTATGCAGGATGAGGTTGGGATAGACCATGAGGTGAAGGTTCATGTGGGCGAGCTTCTCGGCGCGCTCTTCGCCAATCCTGGCCACGAGTGCCGAGAAGTACTCTGGGTTCGCCTGCTTGTTGCTGATGATCTCGGGCGTCCACCAGCCCATGATCCCGTGACCCGCGGCGAAGCTGCGCTCCAGGTGCTCGCGCTCCGGACCAGACCTGCCGTCGGGCGGCGGCTCTACCGACGTGCCGAACGCACTGGCATGCACATACTGCGCGTGGTAGCCGTCCGACATGTTCTCCATCTGGAGCTTCCAGTTGCCCTGGTACTCGTACTTGAGGGGCTTGGTCACCTGGACGCAGCCCATTGGGGAGCGGTCTACAAAGATGTCGATGTAGTGCTTCGCCCGCCCGAGGTGCTCGTCCAGGTCTGGGCCATCCTCCGCCAGGCTGGCGAACATGAACCCTCGGTAGCTGGCGACACGCGCGACGCGCGTCAAACCGTAGTCGGCCAGGTCGAAGTCCGCCCCGAATCGATCCCTAGAAGGAAGCAAGGCGAGATCGCCGTTCGTCTTGTAGGTCCAGGAGTGGTACGGACAGCGGAAGCTCTTGGTGTTGCCCGAGGGCAGCTCGCACACGGTTGACCCACGGTGCGAGCAGGAGTTGAGGAGAACGTAGATCTGGCCATCGGTGTGCCGAGACACGATGATCGGACGCGTCCCGATCCGATCGGTCTTGAAATCGCCAGGATTGGGGATCTCGCTTTCGTGCCCCACGTAGACCCACGTCGTCTCGAAGATGCGGCGCATCTCCATTGAAAAGACGTCCGGGTCCAAGTAGAGCGACCGGTGAGCGGCGTCTTCTCTCACCAGATCGTGCAGGCGAGAACGCGTCTCAACAACCATGGCGCCTCCTCTAGGTCTGCCGCCCTAACCCCCGCCATCCTTGCGGGGGAGGGTGGGGGTGGTGGATGAGTTTCATGGCCAGTAGCAACCCGACGGTGAAATCTAATGCCTCCAAAGATCTACGCCCTGGCAAGCGCAGGCTGATCGAGCTTGTAGAGCTTTCGGGCATTTTCACCCAGGATCCTCGTCTTCTGCTCGGGCGTGAGGTCCGACCGCTGGTTGAATCCATCGAGCGTGTTCATGATCCGACGGCGGTTGATGTGCGGGTAGTCCGATGCGTAGAGGAGTGCCCCGTCCCCGAATGCTTGAACCGCGTACGGGAGCACGGTCTCTTCCAGCTCGGTGTGGAAGAAGATCTTGCCGCCGGAGAGGTGCTCCTTGGGCTCCTTCTTGAGATCCGGCGCCTGGACCGCCCACTGCTCGTACGCCTCCTGCATGCGCTCGAGCATGCAGAGCGCCCAGGCGATGCCGCCCTCGAGGAAAGAGAAGCGCACGGCGGGGTAGCGGTCGAACACGCCGCTGAACATCATGCTGGTCATCTCGGTCATGAGGCTCGTTGGATGGCCGAGGCACCGAGCGTCGATCGCGCGATCCAGCATCGGGAAACGGTCGCCGGGTCCACCGGCGTGCACGGCGAGAACCGTGTCCAGCTCCTGGGCCGCTTCATATATAGGAAAGTAGTACGGATCGCCGAGCGGCTTACGGAATCCCGCGATCAGCAGCCCGCCGACCATCCCCAGCTCGGTGACGGCTCGGCGCAGCTCCTTGGCTGCCTCCTGAGGGTCTTGCACTGGGAGGATCGCCATAGCCTTGAAGCGAGGGCTTTCCTTCAGGAACTTCCCGTGCATCCAACTGTTGTAGGCCTTGGCCAGGGCGATGCCCCAGTCGATCTCCTTCACCCGTCCGAACCCGAGCCCCTGGGTGGGGTAGAGGACGGTGCCGTCGATCTCGGCATCGTCCAGGAATTCCAGCCACCGCTCGATGGTGCCTTCCTCGCCCGGCCGGGTCGTCGTCGATCCTTCCAGGTAGCCGCCGCCTACGCTCAGCGCGGTGCGGTTCCAGCTATCCATCGCGGGGAACAGGCCGCGGGCGAGTCGGTCCTTCGCCGCGGCGTACGGCGCCTCGAGATACTCCACAATCTCCGACGGGTTCTCGAAGATGTGCCCATCCGCGTCGAACATCTTCGTGCTGCCTTGCATGCGATGTGCCCCTTTCTTGCGGTCACGCCCTCACCCTAACCCTCTCCCAGAGGGAGAGGGGACAGTCCGGGTTGCCTCGCGCGACAAGTAATTCCTTATACGCTCCCTTAACGCACGCCGGCGAGCTGGCGACCTTCGAACAGGCGCACGCCGGCTGGCGTGACCCAGCGGGCTCGGCGCTCGTCGTGCAACGTGCCCGTATGGGTGTCGATGACCGCGCGCTCGGGATCGCGGATCACGCCGATGGGGTCCAGCCCCTGCTCCACGCGGCCGATCTCGCGCATCAGGACGTCGCGCAGGAGCACGACGCCCTTGTCGCCAGTTCCCAACCGCTCGTTCTCGCGCGCGGTGATCGGGCCCTGGGTCTCCAGCACCATGAAGTCCTGGAAGCGGAGCTGGTCCATCTTGTACTGCGCGAAGGGGTAGGCCTTGTCCGACGGGGTCTTGCCCTCGGCGGTGGACTCTTCCCAGTAGTCGACGGTCGTATTCGCGCGCGCTCGGGCCTTCTCTTCTTCCGACGCGTCGAGCATCAGGTCGATGAAGATGCGGAAGTTGCGTGAGTGCGTGTCGTCGATCGGCACCTTCACCGAGACGTGGTTCAGCAGCCGCTGGGTCTGGGGGAAGATCAGCAGGTCGGTCTCGACGTAGCCATCCTTGTGGATCTGCTTGCGCTCGATGCCGAACTCGCACTCGGTGTAGTGCAGCTCGCCCAGCTTGTCGATAAGGCCGCGCGTCGTGCTGTTTACGTCCTCCGACCGGCCCGAAGTGTCCTGGTGCAGGATGAAGACGTGGGTCTGGTCGAGGTTGTTCTCCACGACTTGGAGCCAGTTGCAGTCCTCGCGCGGCACCTCGCCGACGGCCGTGAGGACGCCCATCTCGACGACGTCGAACCGTGGCAGGACCGGCACGGGCGCGGGGCCCATATACGTCCAATAGATGCCGGCATATTCCTGCACCGGGTAGGCGCGCTGCTTCACCGTCAGGTGGAACAGGCTGCCCTCCGGCTCGGCCGGCGTTTCCAGGCAATTGCCGCTCGTGTCGTACAGCCACCCGTGATACGCGCAGGAGATCCCGCGCTCCTCGACCCTTCCATACAAGAGGGAGGCGCCCCGGTGGGAGCAATGGTCAGCCAGCAGGCCGACGTTGCCGCTCTTGTCGCGGAAGAGGACCAGATCTTCGCCCAGGAGCCGCACGAACTTGGTGGGAGTCTCCTCGCTGACCGATGGGACCAGCGCGACCGGCTGCCAGTACCGACGCAGGAGCTCGCCGCCAGGAGTCCCGGGCCCCACCCGAGTAAGTCGTTCGTTCTCTTCTTTCGTCAGCACTGACGTCCTCCCACCGGCATCGTCTAGTCAATGTCGCGTTACTCGGCACTCTACGGGAACGCCGGATCGTCGTCAAGCATCATCAGCGAGACACACTGAGAAGGGATAATATCCATGGGGTTGATCCCAGGCTGGAGATTCCCGTCATGAGTGCCGAGCGCATGAATACGGACGTGGTGCATCCCTACGTCGGGCGCTATCCAGGTGTTCAGGGCCGGCGGCCGGTGATCGTTGGCACGCGATTTATGGTGAGCTCTATCGTACAGAACCACCGCCGCGGCCTCACCGTCGACGAGATCCTCGACGAGTTTCCGTCGCTGAAACCCGCCGAGGTCTACGATGCTCTCTCGTACTACTACGATCACCGGTCGCAGGTCGACGCGGAAATCGACGATCTTGTGGACATCGAAAGCGCCATGCGGAGGTACCCCCCGACTGTCCGCCCGGACAATGACGGCCGCTAGGGTCTACCTCGACGAGGATGTCCATCCATTTATTGTCGATGCGCTCCGTCGACGCGGCTGGGAGGCGCTAACGACGACTGAAGCGGCCAATCTGGGCCAGACGGACGAGGCACAGATCCGCTTCGCGGCAGCGAGTGGATATGCCCTTCTCACGTACAACATCCAGGATTTCCCCCGTTTGCACTATGAAATGGCCGTTGCTGCCGAACCTCATGCAGGCATCATCGTCGCTACGCAGGCGGATCCACGTCTTAACATCCGAGCGCTGGTCAGGCTGTTGGCTAGCCGCTCTGCCGAGTCGCTGCGAGATGCGTTGGTGTACCTGAACAATTGGATGTAGTAGTAACGCAAAGCTACACCTAAGATCATCTGCCCCGAGGTCTTTTACTCTCGTACATTAGTCAAATTTGAATTGAGTTTAGCGGCGTTGGCTTTCCTTCAGATAGAGCAAGCACGCCCTCACTCGCCCGTGAATCCCCCGCTCGCCGGAAAGCCCGAGCTCCTGGTAGATGGCATTGATGTACGCCTCGACCGACTTCTCCGCGACTACCATGCGCTCGGCGATCGCTGCATTGTTGTAGCCCTGGGCGATCAACTCCAAAGTCTCCAATTGCCGTGGGGTCAGGCGCGCGAGATTCGAACCCGGTCGCGGCCCCAGGCCGCTGAGAAGCGCGGGGTCCAGCACGACCAACCCGTCGACGCTGCCCTCTATCGCTCTCACGAGGGTATCGACGTTGCGCACGTTCTGCTTCAGCAGGAACGACCAGCCGGGGCGCGTGTCAACATGCAGGGTGGCCACGTAGCGCGGGTCGCGATGGGCGGAGAGGAATACGATTCCGGTCTCTGGCCGATGCTCCTTGATGAGCGCGGCGGCTGCGATGCCGTCCATCCCGGGGCCGAGCTCGACGTCCATGAGCACTGCGTCCGGGCCGAGCTCGCGAGCCAGCCGCACCGCTGTCTCGCCATCCTCGGCCTCTGCCACCGCTTGTAGACGGGGCTCCGCGGACAGCGTACGAACGAGCAACTCTCGAAATAGCGGCTCGTCCTCCACTACCAGCACGGTGCGGACTACCACGTCGCTCCGCTCCTCTTCTGCCCGCCGCCTGCGGCAATGGGGCCGGGCAGCGGAAACAGCACGACGACCTCAGTCCTTCCAGGCACGCTGTGAAACTCGCAGAGCCCGCCGACCGCCGCGGCGTAGTCTTGCATTGCGGTGAGTCCGAGGCCGTTTCGCGCTCCATCCGGAACGAACCCTCGACCGTCGTCCGATATCGAGATCCGGAGCCGGCCCATTGCATCCACTTCGGCTGTGAGGAGGGCACGACGCGCGTCGGCATGTTTCAGCGCGTTGCCCACCGCCTCCTCAGCGATTCGGTACGCGGCTAGGCGCACGTCTTCGCGGAGGTTGCCCGTTTCAGCGCGCTCCAGCCCGCTAAGCCGCTCTCCGATCTCTACCTCGACGGGCAGCGCTGGTCGGAACTGGTCTCCCAGTGATAGCAGCGCCGGCGTGAGTCCTCGGCGCAGGATCGCCGGGTACAGCCGACGGCTGAGCCCGCTGATCTCTTCCTGGGCAACGCGATTCAGCCCTTCCACTACTTCGCTGATGGCCTGGACATATGCAGGGTCATCCGTCCGCACATCGAGCGCCTCCTCCAACCGCCCTCGAAGGGCCAGCAGCTGCCCCTGCACCCTGCCATGTAGGTGGGAGGCGATGTCCCGCCGCACGCTCTCTTGCGCCGCGACGACCCGGGCGCGCGATTCCCTGAGGGCGCCCATCTGGTTCTCCAGCTCGTCCGCCATGGCGTTGAAAGAGCCTGCGAGGTCTTGCAGCTCATCCCCGGTGCGCACGTGGATCCGCTCGGTCAAGTCGCCAGTGCCGATTCGAGCGGCCCCGGTTCGCAGCTCGTGGATGGGGGTGACCATTCGCCGGGCGAGGACCCAGCTCGCCGCGAGCGAGACGAGGAGCCCCAAAGCCAAGAGGCCCGCCGTGCGAAGAATGAGGGAATTGAGGGGCGCCCAGGCTTCGTCGAGCGGCTGTTCCAGGACGACGAACCAGCCCGGCGGGTCGACGAAATCGTACGTGGCGAGCACCTGGCGGCCGTTCATGTCCCACGTCACGATACCGTAGGCCGTGGCTTCCTGGCCGGGAACCTGTCCAAGGGCCTGCTGCACGTGCGGCAAAGACGACATGTTGGTACGCGCCAGAACCAGCCCCACGGTGGGATGCGCGACCAGGACGCCGTCCGAGTCGACGATGTATGCCAGACCTGCCTGCCCGAGGCGTATTCGTGAGACCTCGTCCCAGACGGACTTCAGCTTGACCTCCGCGATCATCACCCCAGCTTCTGGGAAACGCTCCTTCACGGAAACGCTTGCGTAGGGCTCGGCTCCCTCCCGGGAGTACAGTGGCCCAAAGTAGGGCCGACTTTGGCTCGCCTCCGTGAAGACGAGGTCCTGCGAACGATCGGCTCCCAATTCGGTGCTCGAAAGCTCGAGCTGAGATACGCTGAGGAGCTCGCGCCCCCCGCGATCGACGTAGGTGACTCCAGCGATTGACGGAGTCTCGCGAACCAGTCGTAGGTACGCGACGCGGCGCTCCTCGATCCCCTCTAACCCCGGTGAGCGAGCGAAGACGCTAGCTCGTGTAAGCTCCCGCCCGACATCGGTGGCGAAGTGTTGAATGCTTGTCGAGGCCGCCGCTGCCCGCTCTTTTTGGATCTGCGCGAGCGCGACCTGGTTCTCCTGATAGGCGATGGACAACTGAAGTAGGCTGCTGCTGATCAATGCAATAGTCACAAGCCCCGCGAACGAGACCGCGTAGCGAACACGCAGGGGAACGGCGACACTCATTGGCAGCGGCCCCCTCGAACCGCGAGTACAATCAGACGCCCACAGTATGCCCATGTGCCGTTCGCAATGCGAGCCTCACCAGATTGGTTCGATTCGATGAGGTCCATGCTCGTCCTCCTTTTGTTCTTTGGCTGCGTCTTGGGCGCCTGTGGCCATTCACCCGAACCCAGCGCGAGCGTCGCCCACGCCTCCACCCCGCGCATTGGCTACCTGGCTGATCGGGAGTCGACCGCCATGATCAGGGAATCGTTCCTGATCAAGCTCCAGGAGCTGGGGTACGTTCGCGGCAGGAGCGTTGAGGTCGACTTCTGGGTCGAAGAACAAGACCACGGGACCCCGCTCGCCGCCGCTGAAGCCATGCTCGCCTCTGGCGCTCACCTTATCGTCGCGGAATCGCCACAGATGGTCAGGACCGCGATGACCGCCACGCAGACCACGCCAATCGTGATGCTTCGCACCCCGCTTGCCGTCGAGAGCGGCCTGGTCCACAGTCGCGCACGGCCCGGAGGCAATGTGACGGGTGTGAGCCGGCCCACGTACGCGCCGAAGCATCTGGAGCTGCTCAAAGAGGCGCTCCCGCACGTCACGCGCGTCGCGGTGCCGGTGTACGGCAGCGGTGCGGTGGAGTGGCCAGCCCTTCAGGACGCGGCCGTCCGCCTCGGGGTTGAGGTTGTGCGAATCGACGATCCCTGGGCGCGTGGGATCGACGTCGACGCGGTGCTGGAGGAAGCGGTTCGCCAGGGCTGCGACGCGCTTCTGCCTCTGGGCGGATCGCAGGCAGACACGACGCACCGGAGCCTCGCCCGCCTCTCCACCCGGTACGGGCTTCCGTCCATCTTTGGAAGAGTCCAGTTCGCGGAAGGCGGCGGCCTTCTGGCCTTCGGCGGCGTGGCCACGGACCAAGCCGGCCGTGCTGCCGTCTTCGTCGATCGAATCCTGCGGGGCTCCAAAGCAGGAGAGCTGCCTCTGGAAGAGCCGACATCTTATTCCCTCACAGTCAACCTCGACACCGCCAACCAGCTCGGCTTGACCCTTCCGCCATCAATCCTCGGCCGCGCCACTCGGCTGATTGGTGGCCCCGCAGCTCCGGCCGCGCCATTCGCAGGATGATGCGCTGAGGCTCGCTGCTAGTTGCGCTCTCCCTGGTGCTGGCACGGCAATAGCGTCGGGAAAACCTGGCCCGGAATACCGGGTACCCACTATGCCGCCTCTATCCGCCCCCGGACTAGGCTCTCCCGTGATAGGAGGGCACTATGAAACGCTCTATTGTGGTCGGGATCTCGTTGGCTGCACTGGCCCTGGTACTGGCGATGGCGGGTGGCCCACGTGCGTCGGAAGCTCGGGGGGCACGGGTCGAGGTCGAAATGGCCTCGTTCGCCTACAACCCGAACCCCGTGTCCATCGTCGCGGGGACGGTTCAGTTTCACCTCAAGAATCTGGACCGCGGTCGACACGATCTGGTGATCGAGATCAATGGCGAGGGGCTGAGGTCCGGCCCCATTGAGGGTCGCTCGGAAGGTACATGGGAAGTCACGCTGGATGCGCCCGGCGAGTACCCCATCTGGTGCAGCGTGGGCAACCACCGCGCTCGCGGTATGACTGGAACGCTGTTCGTCCAGTAACCAGCTCTCGCGTGCCCGCGGGGGGGGCACTTCGAGCGTTGCATCCATCTCCCGACCTTCCCCGAATACTGGCCGGCGGCTCTACATGTGTAGCCCCTCCGCCGTGTTGGCGCGTCAGGCCATCCCCCGGCGGTCGTCAAATCGGTGACGCCTACTCCCGGATTGGCGCGCGCATGGCTGAAATCGCCTCGCCTGCCGCCACCTGCCCGATCGCGGTTACCGGAATCAGCGCCTGAAACGCCAGCGGGCGGCCGGTTGCAGGCCCGCGTTGGGTGACTTCGATCTGTCCGCCGGCCTCCTCGATCGCCTCCTGCGCGGATTCGCAGGCCGGCCGACAGTCGAGGACTACACGGACACTGTCTCCGTCGGTTTCCAAGCCCACACCCTGCGCTCGAGCAAGCCCCGCAGCCGCGCCACTCACACGAGCGGCCTGGGCCACTGTAGCGAGTGCGAAGTCAAGCTTGGGGCTGCGCTGGTCGGGCGACACCGCCGATGCGACCGCCGACGCCACGAATTCCAGACGCAGCGTCACCCTGTCCTCGACGTTGGTTCCCCTAATCGAGGGCGGCTCCACGCCGAAGTCCGTCATATTGACGTCTACGTTGGCCGTCCCGGTCAGCTCATCGCCCTTGAGGGTCACCTGCACCTCGAACGTCGCGGGTCGGGTGATGTTGTGGATGGTGAGATCGCCGCTCACCCGCACACTCGCGGGCTGGCCCTCCACGTACGGCCGCGGGATGCCATCGACCGCGGTCGCCGAGAACTCGGCGAAGGGATACCTGTCGGTCTCCAGCCGCGTCCGAGTCACGCCGTCCCGGCCGGAGAGGAACAGGCCCACAGGGAGCCGGTTGCTGAGCGGCGTGTCCTCCGGGCGGCTCACCAGCGTGCGGAGGTCCACCCGAAAGTGGTTGGCCCTGAGTTCAATCTGGTCGCCCGCGTTCAGCGCCAGCTCGCCCTCCACGTCACCGGTGGTGGCAACGGCCTTCGTCGGCACGCTCCAATTCGCCCACTTCTCCTGGGCGTGGTAGGAGGCGACCGATTTTTGCGGGATGATCCGAAACACGCGCTCGCCGCTCCTTGCCGCGATGGGCGCGAGGGGCGTATCCGCCGCGGATGGGCCGGCCGCAGCCTGATTTCCCCCGCAACCGGCTAGCATCATGCCCAGTAGACTTAGCCCGATCACCGAGGCGTTCGCGATCCGCATCATGGAGCCACCTTCCTTCCTTTAACCCTTCGTTTAACCCCTCGTTGCGCGCTCTAGCTGAGGCAAGGGTCAGTGTGCTCGTGAGACGAAGTCAGTCGCTCAGGCGGAACCTCGCTGCTTCCTCGCGGTAGTGATCGATAACTCTCCAGGGCAAGAGGCCGTCCGCGGCAAGCGAGGCAGCCGCTGTATCGACACACGCTGCGTAGCGCGCGGTGGTGAAGGCTTCCTCGGATCCGAGGACACGGAGGCGACGCCAAGCCTCCTCCACCGATTCCCGCCGGTCCTGTACGCCATTCTCATTCATGTCCACCAACAACCCGCGCCCATCGATGGGCTCCAGGCTCGCACCGTCGAACGCCGCGAAGGTCGTGGTTTGGCTGCCGAACTCAGCGTTTTCCGCGTCCGGCGGAAACGCGTAGTACACCCCCAGCGGGCAGGCGATCTCCGGTAGGGCTATTGCTGGCGCGGATGCGACAAAGGACGCGTCAGAGCGCGACTCCGAGGGATCGATCCCCGCGTCTACCCACTGATCGAGGGCGTCGATCATCGCTTCCATAATCCCGCCGAGGTCGAGCGATTCAGGTCGACGCGTGGCTGCGGGCCCTTGGGCTCGGTCGAAGTGGCTGACCCCCCGAATCTCGTACACCCGATGTTTGCCACCGAGGCCTTTCGAGTCGAGCAGGCGAGTGTTCTCGCGCTTAAGCAGCAAAGAACCATCGGTATCATAGAGAGCCCTGGTGATGTCGATTTGGGGGACGAAGCCCGCTCGTTCACCTTCCCGATCGAAGAGGAGATCCGAGTCGCCATCAAACCGAACCGGGATGGGCAAGCCTGAAGCGACATCGTCGACGATGAAGCCGTCCACGATGAGCCTGCCAGTGCTGTCGCCGTTGGTCCCGGGCGAATAGTTGACCTGGCGCCAGGGTTTCCCACCAAGGGAATGCCCGTAAGCGTAGGTGCGCCTCGGTCGATTTCCCAGTTGCTGTCCGACGAATTGCTGAGAGAAAGCGGTGAGAGCCAGCTCATAGCCAGCGTGGCTACTGAAGCGTCTGGTGACCGTCGTCCCGTCCTCCAAGTCAACCCGGTTGACCCGCCCGCTGTGGTCTTGTCGCACCCAAACGACGGCATACCCTCCATCGATCATGAGCCCGGCAAAAAGGTTACTACTCATGTTGGGGTCGAAGGAGCTACCCGGCTCTCTTGCCACGAGAGGCGCTAGAGAGGGGTACATCGCCGCACCGCCTCCGTGCTGGATGACAAAGAGCTTGCCATTCCAGGCGGATTCGTGCTCCGGATAGAGAATATCGAGGCCGCTCCCGTCCTCGGCCCGGAATGTCCCCATACCTTTGACAAGGCGGGCAGGGCCAACCCAACCCGCTGTGAGGGGGAGCTGGTACGGGGGCCGAAGGCTCGTCGTCGCCCGCCATCCGTTGCTGATGGGAAGGTCCGGCGCGTCTGTCAGATAGGCATCGTTGTTCCCCGAATCGACTGTTGTGCATCCCACCAACCGTCCGCTGACGGCCAGGTCTACCTGTCGATACGGTTCTCCGTGCACGTTAGTGATGGTTCGCACCGATCTGACGTCCCATTCCAGCGAGTCCAGGATGCTGCTGATAGCTGCCTGCGGGGACGGCAGGTCGCACCTCTCGCCTTGCGTACCCGATGACGGTGGCGAAGCTGTCGCGCCACTCGCGACGAGCGGCAGCATCAGCATGCCTAACAGCAGACGGGCGATCGATTTCCTCGTGCAGAAACCAGGAAGCCGCGAATGATTCCGGTCCATATGCCCTCCTTGCGCGAATGCGGGTCAGCCATCGGCTGGACGTCCTAAGCGCATTCCACGGCTGGTCTATCAACGCAGAACCAAGGTCCCCTGAGGGTGACGCGGCCGCACCCCACCGATGGGTCGGCGCGTGCAGCAGCTAGCTGGCAACATCCCATTCGTGAGCGTTCCAGCCGAAGGCCGAGATATGCCACTGGGTCCTACACCGGACAAGCGGTGGCTCTCGGCGGCCATCCCCACCCCGTAGTAGAGACCGAGCAGGGTAAGCTGGTCCACCATGTGATGGACGACCCGTCCCAGGACCATGACTCGCTCATCCACCGGCACGGTCCGAAAGTATTGGGCGATAAGCTCATCCAGCTCGACGCTCCGGTAGCGGCTGACGTTCCCGGGAAAAGGCGTGAAGTTGTTGGACGACAATGGAACGGTCGCGCTCGTATAGGCGCGGAGTCCGTTGACATCGGCCGGGCGGGGCGTGATGAGAAAGCCCGGGAAGGTGGCCTGGTACTCCCGGTCGCCGGCCAGCTGGGGTGAGACCTGGGCCAGCGTCGCCGCCACGCCGATCCGCTGCCAGCCGTCGGCGATCGCCGCGGCAGCCCGGGCATTAGCCTCGGCTCCGCCTATGGCAGCGCTCCGCACCTCCACTGCGAGCGAGGTGCCAGTGTTGTCGCGCAACGTACCGTCGGGACCCCGCACAGACCCCATGTCGGTCAAGAGTTGTCCTGCCCGCTGCACGTCATACCCATAACGCGGCAACGTGGCTTCCAGGACCGCGTACTGAGGCTGGTTTGGGTTCAGGAAGCTCAACGGCACCGGTGACAGGCCGTTGGCAATCGAGTCGACCAATGCTTGGCGATCGGTCGCCACCGCCAGGGCGGTGCGGAATCGGAGATCAGCCACCTGGGCCGGGGTGGGGTCTATGAACTGCGGGACGAGTGCGGTGTACGTGCCATTCGAGGGATTCACGATCACCCGGCCGCCTTGCCACTGGTCGCGCAGCTGGAGGCCCGCGTCCGTGGACCCGAGGTTCGGGGCGACGTCGACCGTGCCGGCCAGAATGTTGGCCATGAGCGTATTCCGGTCCGGGATGACCAGCATGTCGATGCGATCGATCCTGGGACGGCCCAGCGTATACCCCTCGTGTGCCACGAGCTGAGCCCCCACCCCCGGGTCCCAGGAAGCGACCTTGAACGGGCCACTGCCGACGAACTCCTGGTCCCAGTAGGGGAGGTTAAGAAAGCCATCGCGGTTGGTCGTGTACGCATCCTCCAGGAGATGCCGGGGCAGCGGGACCCCGTACCCCTGATCCCAGGCGAAGAGGGCATCCGCCCAGATGTACGGCTCGTTCCACTCGACGCGGAGGGTGAGGGGGTCGGGCGCGGTGGCCTGCGTGATCGACCCATAGGCCTGGGTGCGAAACGCCGGGACACCGCCGTCACTTCCCACTTCGAGGCTGAAGATGAAGTCGTCCGCGGTGATCGGGGTGCCGTCATGCCACTGGGCGCCACGGCGCAGGTGGAACGTCGTCACCATCGTGCCGCTATCCGCCAGGGTCCAGAGGCCGTTCGCCAGGCTGGGGACCTGGTCGGCCAGCCGAGGGACGTGGCCGCCCTGGCCATCGGGTGAGGATAGGCCGGCCCCAAGCAGGGTCAAGGTGGGTAGGCTTGGGCCCGTCGCCGCGGTCGGGCGAAGGTCGATGGCAAGCGCGACGCCGTAGACGATGCGCTTCTCTGCGCGCGGCGCTGCAGCCGCGCGTTCCGTGCCGGTGAGGGTTGGACTGGGTGGGACGCAGGCTACTGCGAGGAGGATCGCCCCGAGCAGGCTAGCGACGACTGCCACTGGTGACGACACATTGCATTTCATACAGCATGTCCGCCTCTATGACCGGTTACTTCTGAGTTATGCCCCCTCCGGCGACACTTCTGAGCGACGGATTTTATTCAGATCACGCTTGGGACGGCAAGAGCGCACAAATCGACCTCTCTTGAAGGCAATGGGTCTGCCACCCGATGCGTAGAGCGATGCGAGGGAATCGGCGAGATCCCGTTGCGAACTGGTTGCATCGCTGAATCGATCCACGATTGCGGTGTCGCCGTCGATCCAGCCGTGAATTGACCGCGGTCTTTGAGTGGAGAGCTGGGTTCCACGTGGCTGGGCAATCGCGAGCGGAAAAGCCCCTGCAGGAACGGAGTTCTGAGCCTTTATGAACGGACTTGGACTGAATCGGACCCGGTCGGACCCTTTCCCAGGTCCCACATCCGCAGGGTCAAGCCAGGTCGGGGACTCGCACACCCTCGATTCCCCGAATTCCAGGCGCAGGCCGTGCCGAAATCACGGGCTCTGCGCAGCCAAGCCTGTGTGGCTGACGCAATGGTTTTTTGCAGGGCGGGAACGTCCTCCGGCCCGAGCTCCACGCCTAGGCCGCCTGGGGCACGTATACTCCCGCGGGGCGTACCTCCAAAGCAGGGAGAAAACTCAATGGCAAATGAAGCGCGCCAGGCCCTCACCATCAATGAATTCCGCATCCTCGAAGCAATCGCCGCGCGAATCTTTCCGACCACCGATACGCCCGGCGCAACCGAGGCAGGCGCTGCGAACTACGTCGATCTCGCGCTGGCCGACGCGTACCGCGACCAACTGCCGCTCTATCATCGCGGGTTGGGCGAGTTGGAGCTTTTCTGCGCCTCGACGCTTGGCGCGTCGTTCACGGCGCTTGACGAAGGGCAGCAGGATACAGTCTTGCGCGATCTCGAGGCCGGGAAGATCGATGCCGTTGCCGGAGGCGCGGAATTTTTCCAGGTCGTTCGTCGGCACGTGCTCGAGGGTGTGTTCTGCGAGCCGCAGTACGGTGGGAATCGCGACATGGTGGGCTGGCGGCTCGTGGGGTTCCCGGGCCAGCGTTACGGGTATCCCGACGCGTACATCAACAGGGTCGTCGATCTGCCCCCGATCGCCGTCAGTGGTGCTCCGACGCCGGAGGACTGACGTTCGAACGCTCGTCCGGTAGTCTTAGCTCGACAAATCGGTAGCGAGCGGCCACTGCCGCGAGGAGCAACCATGATGCGAACGTCCACCACTTTGCGCGAGATGCTAGCCGGGCCCGACATCATCGTCCTGCCCGGCGCCTATGATGCGCTGTCTGCGCGGCTGGCCCAAGAAGTCGGCTTCGATGCGCTCTTCACCACCGGCTTCGGGCTCGCCGCGAGCGTGCTGGGCGTGCCGGACATCGGGCTCCTCACCCAGTCGGAGATGATGGATCGCGTGCGCCACATCGTGCGGTCGGTCACGGTGCCCGTCGTGGCCGACATGGACACGGGCTACGGGAACCCGATCAACGTGATCCGAACGGTCCGCGAGTGCGTGGCGCTGGGCGCGGGCGGCATCATCCTGGAGGACCAGGAGTGGCCGAAGAAGTGCGGCCACTTCGAGGGCAAGCGGGTGATCCCCGCCGAAGAGCAGGTTGAGAAGCTGCGCGCCGCGGTCTACGCGCGCGGCTATGACGACCTCGTGATCATCGGGCGAACCGACGCGCGGCAGCCCCTGGGTTTGGATGAGGCGATCCGCCGCGGCAAGCTCTATCACGAGGCAGGCGCCGACGTCGTCTTCGTCGAGGCGCCGCGAACGGTCGAGGAGCTGAAGGCCGTGGCGGCGGCCATCCCGGGCGTGCCGCTCTTCGCGAACATGATCGAGGGCGGCAAGACGCCACTCCTCACCTCGCAGGAGCTGCAGGAGCTGGGTTACAAGCTCGTCGTGTATCCGCTCTCTGGACTCTTCTCAGCCGTCAGCGCCATCCGCGACACGTTCGCCGCGCTCCACGACCAGAAGACGACGGCCGCTCGACAGAACGCGATGGTGTCCTTCAGCGAATTCGAGGAGATCATCGGCGCTCACGACTACCACGAGCTGGAGCAGCGCTTCTCCGTTCGCTAGCTTCGCGGCGACTGGTACTGCCACAAGTGGACGTTCCAAGCCACGTCGCCGTCCGGGGGAACGACCCCCGGCCCTGTTAGGCCGGTGACGTATGCCGTGACCGTGGGGTTGAACCACAGCGAGATGTAGGCCGCGTCGCTCGTCAGCACACGCACGAGCTGGGCGAGGATCTGGTTCCGCTCCTCGTGGACGAGCGTGGAGTTGAACGTGCCTGCCAGCCGGTCGAACTCCGGATTCGTCCAGCCTCCACGGTTGCTGCCGAGCCAGCGGTTCTCGGGCCGGGGGAGCGTGGCCACACCGTAGTCCAGCACAGCGTCCGGTCCGCCTGGGCCGTTCGTGCCGGACAGGCCGGGATGGGTGTTGCGGAGTTGGCTGTCCTGGCCGTACGCCTGCGGCCACACGATCTCACCGACGTCGAACCCCAGCTGCCGCCAGCCTGCGCCGACGATCCCCAGCTCCTGCTGGTTCTGCACGTTGGCCAGCACGGAGAGCTCGGTGCTGAAACGCCCGTCCGCCGCGCTCTGGTAGGTGCCGTCGCCTCCCTTCGTGTATCCCGCCTCGGTCATGAGCTGCTCGGTCATGCGGAGGTCGTAGGGGTACTTGGCCGTCGCGCGGTCGACGAGGGAGAAGAAGGCCGAGTTGTTCGAGATCGGGCTATCGGCCATGATGCCCTCGCCCTCGAAGAGCGCCTCGTTGAGCGCCGATTTGTCGATGGAGTGGGCTAGCGCCTTGCGCACGCGGATGTCCCGCAGCGAGCGGGGATTGGCGAACTCGGCGCGCTGCTGCACCACCAGCCACCGGTAGAACACGGGGTATACGAGCACGGTGCCCACGTTCCTCGGCGCCCACTCGCGCCGGACGATCATCCCCTGCTGGAACGCCAGGGGGCTATCCACTGTGATCTGGGTCTCGCCGGCCAGGAGGTTCGCAACCACGGCATTCGCGTCGGCGATGAACATGACGCGCACCTTGTCGATCAGCGGGCGGCCGAGCGAGTGCTTGTCGAAGGCGCTCCCTTCGAGAAACGAGCCAATCTCCCACCGATCAAGGCGATACGGACCCTGCCCGATGTACTCCACGGTCCAGTAGGGGAGCGCGACAAAGCCATCCCAGTTGGCGCGGCCGAACTGCTCCTCCAGCAGGTGGCGTGGCAGCGGCGGGAAGTTGGTCTGATCGGTCACGTCCAGCATCCCGGCCTGAGCCCACGGCTGCTTCCAACGAATGACCAGCGTTCGCGCGTCGGGCGTATCGATGCCCATGATCCGGTCGATGGGCGATGCGCCGGCGTGGCCTAGCTCGGGCACCTGGTAGACGCGCCAGGAGAACGCCCAGTCTTCTGACGTCAATGCCGTGCCGTCGTGCCACGTCAGATCCGGCCGAAGCCGATACGTCGTCTCCATGCCGCCATCGGGCAGCACGCGCCAAGAATCGGTATTGAGCTGCGGGAGCGTCTCGGCCAGATACGGCTGCGAGGTGCCGCTCGCGTCCTTGATCGCCAATCCTCGCGAGAAGAGGCTGACCGTCGATCGGCCGCCCAGCCCGAAGTCCCTCATCGGTCGTGCGGAGAGGCTTGGCATCTCCCCCCGAGCCGCCATCACCAGGGTCACGCTTCGGGCGGGCTCGGTGGAGGCGCCACTTGGCGCCGCCCCGGAGCTGGGGCGGGAGGGGCTGGCGCTGGTGCACGCGCTAATGAATACCAGGGCGGCGAGGATCGCGATCGATGTCGCTCTGCCTTGAGGTCGATGCACTACTTCACGTCCCATTCATGGATGTTCCAGGCCTGTGTGGCGGGTTGGCGTCGCGGCCCCACGTTCTGCAGCTTGTTGGCGATCATCGTGGGCTCGATGTCGTAGAAGAGCGTGTAGAAGGGTAGGTGCTCCACGAGGTGGCTCGCCATGTCGGTGAGCACGCTGTGGCGCTCCCGGTCCGGAATGGTGACCAGGTAGCGCTCGATGAGCGAGTCGTATTCGGCGCTGCTGTATAGGGGCTCGTTGGAGCCAACGTAGTTGGTCTCTGGCCGCGGAAGCTGCGACGTGTGGAACGCCGTGAGCTCGTTCGGGTCGAGGGTGGACCCCACGAGCTGAAAGCCGGGTCGCAGCACGCGATACTCGCGGTTCTGCACGAGCTGTTGGGGAACGGGGATCGCATCGACGCGAACGCCGCCCCGCTGCCAGCCGTCCGCCACGGCGAGCTGTGCCTTCGAGAGCGTCGGGCTTGCCGTCGAGCGCAGCTCGACCGAAAGGGGGCGCCCCGCGGCGTCGACGAAGAAGCCGTCTGGCCCGCGTACGTATCCCAGCTCCTCGATCATCCGCGCGGACCGGGCAAGGTCGTAGTCGTAGCGGATGACCCGGTTGTCCACCTCGCGCCACTCTGGCCGCGTTGGTGGGAGTGACGTGTGGGCCACGGAGCTCAACCCGTACTCCAGCGTGTCCACCATCTGCTGACGGTCCATCGCGTGGAGCAGCGCCCGTCGGAACTGCAGATTCGCGATCACCGCCGGGTTCGGGTTCTGGAACTGGGCTGAGATGCGAACGTACCGGGCGAAGCCCTTCGCGAAGGCCCCATCGCGCCAGGTGTCCATCATCGGGATCGCTTCATCTAGGGAGATCGAGCGGCCGACGGTGACGTCGACCTCACCGGCGAGCAGGTTGGCGACGAGCCCCTGGGGGTCCGGGATGAACCGCAGCTCGATCACGTCGAACTTCGGCTTGCCGAGCGGGTAGGTCACGTGGGCGTCGAGCATGATGTGCCGGCTCCGCACGAACTCCCGCACTTTGAACGGGCCTGCGCCGACGTACTCCGTGGACCAGTAGGGCAGGTCGATGAAGCTCTCTTTCGCCTCCTGGTAGTCTCGCTCCAGGATGTGCTTCGGCATTGGAAGTGCGAGTTGCATGCTGAAGAGGCTGTTCGCAAAGGCGAACGGCTGGCGCCAAATCGCCCGCGCCGTGCGGGCGTCCACCGCCTCCACTCGATCTAGGTATTGGAAGCTTGTGTCTCGGAAGGTCGGGAGCTCCCGGTCGCGCACAACCGTGGCCGTGAACACCAAATCGTCGGCCGTAAAGGGCGTGCCGTCGTGCCACTGGGTCCCCTCGCGAATCCGCCAGGTGACTTCCATCGTTCCGTCAGGCATGAGCTTCCAGAGCCCGTTGTCCACGCTGGGAACCGCCGCGGCAAGCTGTGGGAGGATGTTGACGTCGCCGTCGGCCCGCACCATTCCGGCCCCGACAATGTCGCCCATGGCGTCCAGGCCGGGCGTCCCGCCCGTGGTATGCACTTTGGCGTAAAGGACGGGGAGGTCCGACATGACTGCCGCCACGAGGCGCTTCGGAGCGGTCGCGATTGGCGCGCTCGCGGACGTGGAGGAAGGAGCCTCCCTGGCAGGCGCGGGTCCGCATGCCGCTATCGCGACGACCGTAGCAACGCCGAGCAACATCGTTTGGTGCATGCGCATAGCACACCCCCTAGCGCCTCTTAGAGCGAGCCAATGGTATTCCCCCAAGCCGCCGCACCGCAAAGCACCCCCTCTCCCTCTGGGAGAGGGCGGGGGTGAGGGCGGGCCCGGGACAAGGCCCACTAGACTTGCTCAGCGGCCAAAACGCTTTCGTTTGCCAGCGGTCCGTACCCGTGATATCGTCGGCACGGCGCCACCATCCTGCGATTCATCTTTTGCAGCGGGCGCACAACGCCGCCAGGCTGAGGGGAAGTGGATGTCGCTCAGAGACGACTACATCGAAGGAATCAAGCGCGCGTTCGACGCGACCGAGTATGGGCGATGGGTCAAGAACGAGGGCGTGCTCATCCACGAGGGATTCACCGTCGAGGACGTGCGGGACCTTCCCACTTCGCCGTGGCCGCGCCTTGGAGCGAATGCGACGTTCATCACCCTCTATGCGCAGATGGAGGCCGGCCTCGGCTTGTATCTCGTCGAGATCCCGCCGGGCGGAACGTGTGAGCCGGAGCGCTGGTGCTGCCAGAAGGTAACCGTCATCCTGCAGGGGTCGGGAACGACCGAGGTCTGGCAGGAGACGGACTCGCGTAAGCACATCTTCGAGTGGGGTAAGGGCAGCGTCTTTACGATCCCCATCAACGCCCACCACCGGATGTACAACCTGACCCAGGAGCCCGTGAAGTTCCTGGTGATGAACAACGCCCCCCAGATCATGAATGGGTTCCACAGCTCCGACTTCATCTTCAACAGCCCCTACGTCTTCAAGGAGCTGTATTCGGCGGACGACGATAAGTTCTTCCTCGAGTCCAGCAATCGCTACGACTACGGCCGACAGAACCTCTGGGAGACCAACTTCATTCGCGACGCCTGGGGAACCGACCTGAAAGACGCGTACAAGGCGTATGGCAATCGGTCCTACGTCTGGCGCATGGCGAACAAGACGGTGGGCGGCCACATCAACCAGTGGCCCGTTGGCCGCTACCACAAGGCCCACTACCACGGGCCGGGCGCGCTGCTCGTTCCGCTGCGGTCCGAGGGGTTCGTGCTGCTGTGGCCAAAGGAGTGGGGCATCCGTCCCTGGGAGAACGGCTACGGCGACGAGGTGGTCATGGCCAACTGGAAGGCGGGCGGCCTCTATGCGCCGCCGGACGGGTGGTTCCACCAGCACTTCAACACCGGCCCGGAGCCCGCGCGACAGCTCGCCTTCCACGGCTTCATGAACGGCTTCGGCTACCTCGCGCCCGTTCGCTCGGGTGAATGGACGCCGACCCTCATCAGCACCGAAGAGGGTGGGTCGCTCGTCGAGTACCAGGATGAGGATCCCGAGGTCCGTCGCATGTACAAGGCGATCCTGGATACGAAGGGCATCGCCTTTGATATGCCTGATTCGCTCTTCGAGGGTCGGCCAGAGGCCTTCGTCAGCCGCGTATAGAAGATGCGCTTCGGGAACTTGCTGAGCAGGCTCGGCTTCGTGCTGAGCCTGCTCGTCGTCGGCTGCCAGGCAGATCAAGGACGGCCACAGTCGGGTAGCTCCAGCGCGCCGCAATCGGCCGCCCCGAAGCGGGTCGTGGCCGCGGTCGCGGGTGACCCGCCGACGGTGCACGCCATCGTGAGCCGCGCGTCGCAAAGCTTCTCCATCCCAGGCAACGACATCATCCAGCGGATGGTGCTGTCTGGCCTCTCGACACCCGACGATCACGGGATCCTGCGGCCGCAGCTCGGCGAAGCGGTGCCGAGCATCGAGAACGGGCTCTGGAGAGTCGAGCCCGACGGGACGATGGAGACGACCTGGAAGATCAAGTCGGGCGCCCGCTGGCACGACGGCACGCCGTTGACGGCCGACGACTTCCTGTTCGGGCTGGACGTGGTGCGCGATCGCGAGCTCGTCGTGTTCCGCGACCCGACGTACGACGGAATCCTGAGCGCGGAAGCTCCCTCGCCGGACGTCATCACCGTGAAGTGGAAAGAGCCCTACATCTTTGCTGACATGCTCTTTGCGACGATCGGCTGGCCTTTCCCCAAGCACCTCCTCGCCGACGTCTATGCGACCGACAAGGATGGGTTTCTCCAGCACGCGTACTGGGCGGAGGACTACGTTGGGACAGGCCCGTACAAGCTGAAGGAGTTCGCGCGGAGCACCCGCGTGGTGCTTACGGCGAACGAGAGCTACCTGCTGGGTCGGCCGAAGATTGACGAGATCGAGGTGCGGTTCATCCTCGACTCCAACGTGGTGCAGGCGAATATTCTTGCGGGCGAGGTCGATCTGACGTTCGGGCGGTTGTTCCCACTGTCAAGTGGCGAGGAGATTCGCCGTCAATGGCAGGGAGGAACGGTGCTCGTGGGTGGCGCCTACAGTCGGATCCACATGGAGCCGCAGCATCTCGACCCCAATCCCGCCATTGTGGGTGACGTCCGCTTCCGCAAAGCGCTCATGCACGGGCTCGACCGTCAGCAGATGGCTGACACGCTGCAGTACGGCCTCGTTCCGGTTGCCGATTCACTGCTGGCGCCCGACCAGCCTGAGTACGAGGACACGCTGCCGGTCGTGGTGCGCTACGAATACGACGCGCGCCGCGCCTCACAGATGCTGGAGGGCTTGGGCTACAGAAGAGGAGGCGACGGCAATCTTCGCGACGCCGCGAACCAGCCGCTCTCGCTGGAAATCCGCGTCACGTCGGAGAACCCGCTCAGCAACAAGACGATGTACGTGGTGACGGACTATTGGAAGCAGCTCGGACTGACGATCGACCCGACCGTGATTCCCGCCCAGCGCATCCCGGACCGCGAATACTTGGCCACCTTCCCCACGTTCCACTTCCGCCGCCAAGGCGCCGCCGTCCCGTACCTCGTCAGCCTGATGAGCCGCAACGCGCAGCTCCCATCGAACAACTACGTCGGCAGCAACTACTCCAGGTACATGAACCCGGAGTTCGACACCGCGGTCCTCCGCTTCTACTCGACCATCGACCGCTCACAGCGAATGGAGGTCCTGAAGCCCATCATCCGCCAAATCTCGGATGAGGTAATCCTGATGGGCCTCTTCTACGACACGACCGTCACCGTGGTGAACAACCGCGTACGCGGCGTCACCGCCGCGAACCAGGGCTGGAACGTCGAAGACTGGTCTACCTAGAAGCATCGAGCGGTAAACTCCTTTTGGAATGCACGCCAGTCAGCGGGTATCGGAGTTTGGCCCATGAACGTGAAAGACGAGTTGCGGAACTTTGTCGACTCCTTGGCCGACGAGGAAGCGGGGCTCTACCTCCTCGCCCTGCGTGATCACGATCCGCATGCACTGGCATTGCTCACGGCGCCACTCGATGACGAGCCGACGACGCCCGAGGAAGATGCAGGTGCTGCCGAAGCACGCGCCCAATATCACCGCGGCGAGTTCCTTACCGCGGAAGAGGCCAAGAAGCGCCTCCTGACGTGAGGGGCGACTGGCGCTACGCCATCACTAGACGTGCGGAGCAAGACCTCGAAAGTCTCGACCAGGCCACCCGTCGTCGAGTCCTAGAAGTGCTCGATCGGCTCATCTCGCAGCCAGATCAGGTTGATCGTCGCAAGCTTCAGAGCCCAGACGACGAGTGGCGGATCCGCGCCGGCGATGTCCGGGTGCGGTACTGGCCGGACAAATCAGCCCGCACGTATGTCATCCTGCGCGTGCTCCCACGCGGACGAGCTTACCGCGACTAGCTCGACGAGCGCTTCGGACCACGGACGGCGGGGATATCCCGCGGCTTTCTCGGCCCGCGAACGCTCGAGGCCTTCAGCTACGCCAGTGCCAGAGGTGGACGTTCCAGGCGTCGCTGCCGGCTTCGGGGTTGGTGGCGAGGTAGGGGCCTTCGAGGTCCGACACGAAGGCCGTGACCCGCACGTTGAAATAGTGCGGCAGGTTCGGCAGCTCCGCGTTGAAGATGCGTGCCATCTCCACGACTTTTTGAGTCCGCTCGGAGCGATCCAAGGTGGTTTGGAACGCATCGGCGAACACGTCGAACTCCGCATTCGACCAGTTGCCGCGGCCTCCACCGCCCAGGAACTCATTCGCGGGTGAGGGCGGAGCAGAGCGGAGGACGACGAAGCCGCTTTCGGAGCCTCCGCCACCAGTAACCGAGAGGGCGGGGAAGAGCGAGCGCGCTTTGCGGTCGGGGAAGATCGCGAATGGCAGGACCTTGGGCTGCGCGTCTATCCCGACGCGCCGGAAGCCGTCGACGAGGATCTGGAGCTCGGCGTCGTTGATCCCACCGGTGATGGCCCAGATCTCTGGGGCGAATCGCTCTCCGTTGGTCCGCAGCATCGTGCCGTCTGGTCCCTTCACGAGACCGGCCTCGAGGAGGAGCCGCTCCGTGCGCTGCGTGTCGTACGGGTACTTCTTGATCACGCGATCGACCTGCGGGAAGTAGGAGACGAGGCTGGAGATCAGGGAGTCGACGACCAGGCCCTTTCCTCCGAGCAGGGTCTCGTTCAGGAGGTGGCGATCCATGGCGTGGAGGATCGCTTGCCGAACACGGACGTCGCGCAGCTCGGGCGGGTTCGAGTATTCGGGACGGAACTGGACCTCCGTCGATCGGTACTGGCTGGGGCTGTAGAGGGCTCGTCCGCCGCCGTTCCGCGCCGTCCATTCGCGCTCGGCGACGGCTGCTTGTTCGTAGTTCAGCGCGTTGTCGACCGCGGCGTGGACTTCGCCCGCGAGGATCGAGGCCAGCACCACGTTCGGGTCCCCCATGAAGAAGACGCGGACCTTGTCGATCTTGGCGCGCCCGAGGGCGTGTCCCTCGAACGCTGTACCTTCGATGAAGGAGCCTGGTTCCCACCGATCCAGGCGGAAGGGACCGAGCCCGACGTACTCTGACGACCAGAAGGGATGCGCCATAAAGGCCTCCCACTGGCCCTGCTGGAAGGACTGCTCCAGGACGTGGCGCGGAAGCGCCTGGAAGATGCGGCCGGTGCCGCCCATTGTCGAGCCCAGCGACTCGGCGCCGGGATGAAGCTGCTTCCATTTGATGATCAGTGTGCGCGAATCGGGCGCCAGCACGTCTTCCATGTAGCCGTTGGGCACGGATTGCGCTTGACCAAGGTCGTCGGTCGAGTAGACGCGGTAGGCGAACGCCCAGTCCTCCGCGGAGAGCGGGGCGCCGTCGTGCCACGTCAAGCTCTGCTTGATCTGGTACGTCGTCTCCATCCGCCCGTCGGGGAAGACCCGCCACGAATCGGTGTTGAGCTTCGGGGTGGCCTCGGCGAGGTACGGGTGGACCGTCTCTTTCTCGTCGATGTAGTCGAGCCCGGCGTTGAAGAGACGAACCGCCATGTCCACGCTCAGCCCCGGCGCACGCAACGGCTTAGCCGCGATGCTCGGCAGCTCGGAGCGCATCGCAAACACGAGGGCTTTCTGCGGTCGAGCCGCCACGGTTGAACCGTCTGCCGAGCTAGTGGATCGCGAAGGTGACTGCGCTGGCGCGGCGCATGCAACGAGAATCAGGCTCAGTAGGGCGGCGAGCGCGTGGCTGCGCGATAGGCTCATTTTGGCTTTACGACCTCGTGGGTTCATGTGACCCGCCCTCCCCCCAACCCTCTCCCAGAGGGAGAGGGGGAAGGGAGTGTGGTGATCCCCGTCCTCGCCCTCTCCTTCGCGAACACCCGCCAACACTCGTCTCCCCGATGTGAGACGGGTGTGGTTATTGCTCCACTGTTTCGCCGTACATCTGAGGCTTGTTTTCTTTGAGGTATTGCTCGACGGACGTGTTCGTGAAGAGTCCAGGTGTCCACGCTGGGTATTTGGCGCGGACGCCGCCGTCTACGGGGAGGTCGATGCCGGTGATGAACTCCGCCTCGTGGGAGGCGAGGAACACCGCAGCGTTCGCCGTGTCCGAGGCGCGTGGAAAGCGGCCCATTGGGATGCTCTTCAGGAAGTCATCGGAGCTGACGGTGTAGCGGAGACGGAGGTCCTGGCCCACGCGAACGGGCGAGGGCCCCGCGCGGAAGATGTTCTGCTCCATCGCGTAGGGGGTGATCGTGTTGACCCGAATGCCGTAGTGGGCGAGGTCCATGGCCGCCGCGCGCACCATGTTCAGGAGCCCCGCCTTGCCAGCGCTGTAGGGTGCATTCTCGGGCTGACCGTAGTGGCCGGCCGAGGAGATGATGTGAAGGATGCAGCCCTTCTTTTCCTTCTCGACCATCGCCTTCGCGATGTGCTTGGTCGTCAGCACACCGCTGTCGAGCATGCTGAGGATCGTCCGGTGCCAGTCGTACATGTTCATGTCGGTGATGGGCATGCGGAACTGACGGGCGACCAGGTTGGCGCCGATGTCGACGAAACCGAAGTGGCCCACTGCGTCCTGCACGGCTTTCGCAACATCGGCTTCGACGGTGCCGTCCGCCTGGAGGGCGATCGCGTCGTAGCCGCGCGACTGCAAAAAGGCAACGGTTTCGGCGGCGACCTTCAGCTCGAGATCGACGCAGGCGATCTTGGCGCCCTCGCGCGCCATGAAGTTGGCCATGGCGCCGCCCTGGTTGGGGCCGGTGCCGAAAATGATTGCGACTCTATTCTCGAGTCTCAACGCTCCTCACTCCTTACAATCTCCCTCCCCCCTCGCGGGGGAGGGTTGGGGTGGGGGGATGCCCCCGGGTGCACGGAGAACACGATGGTCTATTTCGGTTCAAAGATCGTGGTGACCCAGTCGCTGTTCATGACGTAGGTCGTTTGCAGGTCGGCGTACTTGACCTTCGATCCGATCTCGGTCATCGCGCCCGCGAGGACGATGCTCGTCGTGGCTTCCCACTGGGCGTTGTCTTCCATCTGGTCGAACGTCCAGTTCTCGCCCCACTTGTCGAACTCGTTATTGCGCCACTGTTCGAATCGTCGCTTGTCTTCATCGATGGCAGGGTGCACCCGGCCGCTGTCCCAGAAGGTGTTCTGGGCGTTGGACCAGTTGGTCGCGGCGACGAGCGCCACCCTCCACGGACTCGGGCGAAACGCTTTGGCGATCTCGCGACCGAGGGTGAACGCCTCGGCGGGTGTCAACGGCGGTGGGGCATTGCGATCCCACGGCGCGAGGCCAACGGGTCGACGCTCGCGGTTGAACCCGAAGGGATCGATTCCGATAGGAATAATGGGCGTCTTGAAGTCGCGGTGGTCCCAATCGAGGGCGATGAGGCCGGAGACGCAGTTTTCGCCCGGAATGGCGGGCTTGTCGGCGGTGCCTCGGGCGACGTAGGGCTTCTGCCCGGCTGCCTCGAGATGCTTGATCAAGTGCTCGCCGGCGTCGACGTGCATCTTCAAAGTCTCGATCTTCTCGGGGTCTTCCTCGAAGTAGTTCTGCCGCTGATTCCCGGCGCGCATGTAGAACTGGATCGGGATCTCGTCCTGAAGGAAGATCCAGTACTTGGGCCGCTCGGGCGCTTTTGGCTCGTTGATCCCGCGATAGAGCATTACCCACACGTCGGGCTTGAAGTCGTCGATCGCGGCGCGCACCTTGCGGAACTGCTCGATCTGGCGCTTCTGGGAGGCGATGCCTGCCTTCTCGCCCAGGTCGTTGCTCCACTCCCGCTGCATCTCCTCGGGCCAGTTCTTCGGATCGCTCATCTTGGGGTTGTCCGCCCACGGCCCGCCAACCAGGCTCCGTAGGACGCTGGGCATCGTGTAGCCCTTCATTCGCATATAGGGGAAGTGCGAGACAGTCAGTCCTAGAATCTCTGCCACGTCAATCCTCTCGTTGTTCTTTGCGCTCCAGGCTGAAGGAGAATTTCTCGGCGTCGGTCCGGGGCACCGCCTCTACCTCTTCGGGCTTCATCATCCCGCGCGCTTGGAGCACGAGCCGCCGCCAGTAGATCTGGTGGACGTCGGTCGTCGAGAGGTGCTCCGGTGTGTCGTAGCGCTGCGGCATGACGGCGCGCATGTCCTGAGTGGAGAAATCGGTATACATGGCCCATCGCCAGTACAGCTTGAAGAACACGGTCTCGTACGCTCGACCGATCCAGTTCTTGGGGCGGGTGGCTTTGTAGTAGATCTGCCGAGAGAGGTTCTCGGTCACGGGGATGCAGTTGCGAGTGTACAGGTCCGTGCGGTGGTCGCCTCGGTACATGCCGGGCAGGTGGTGGCCGTTGCTCCACTCCTCCGGGCACTCCCAGGCCGGGAGCTTCGAGACGCGCCTACGGTTCTCGGCGAATATCCAGCTCCAGAGGAGGCGCCACTTGTGCTTCGGCCAAACGGCGTCGAGCCCGGGGAAGTAGCGCTGGTAGGGCTGCTTGGCCTGGCCGGCGCGCCCAGCGCCGCCCTCGCGGCGATACACGGACACGACGGCGCGCCCGTTCACGATCTTCTGCGGCGATGGAACGGGCGAGCTCCACATCATGGGGTTTTGAAGTTGACGGAACGAATTGCGATGGACGTATGGGACGTGGGCATCGCCGCCGTTTTCGAGCGCCAGGTTCCATTGGACGGGCCAGTACTCGGTCGCGAACAGGATTAGGGTGATGTCGTCGAAGAACTCCGGCGGGACGTCCTCTTCGATCGGCGCCGGGTCTCCGTCGCCCATCCAAACGAAGACCATGCCTTTGAGCGTGCGAGTGGGGTACTTGCGGGCCGTGACTCGGCCCGGGATTCGCGATTCGGGACCCTCAGGGAGCACGGCGAGGACGTTGCCCTCGCCGTCGAAGGTCCAGCCGTGGTAGGGGCACGAGATCGTGCCCTCGAAGTGGCAATCGCCGTGCATCAGGCTGCCGCCACGGTGAGGACACACGTTCCAGAGGGAAGCGACCTCGCCCTTCTTATCGCGGAAGAACACGAGGTCCACTCCGCAGATCTTCACGCCAACCGGCTTGTTCTTGACGTCGCTCGCCTCGAGGGCCGGGTACCAGTATTCCTTGAGGCCCAGAGGGGGAATGAGCTCCCGCATGTCGCTCGGGGTGAGGTCCAGCTTCCGCGGTGGCGGTTGTGGCGCCGCCGCTGGTTGCTGCCGAACTTCTCTGGTTTCTACTGCCATGGTGTCCTCCAAGTGCTCGAGGGCTTGTCGCGTTCCGAAGCTAGCGGATTTCCCACAGATGGGCATTCCAGCCGGACGTTTCGGGGGTCACGCCGGATATGCGGTTGGCCACGAGGGCTGGCTGCACGTCGTAGTACAGACCCATGAGGGTGAGCTGATCGGTCATGTGCCGGACCACGTCGCCGAGAGCGCGCGTGCGCTCGGCCTTCGGGATCGTCGTGAAGTACCGATCGATGAGCGCATCGAACTCGGGGTTCATGTAGCGCGAGTAGTTCTGGCCGACGTAGTTGTTCGTCGGCAGCGGCGTCTGCGCGGTCTGCAGGCTCTTCAGGTTCGTCAAGCTATTCGGCTGGCGATTCATACGGAAGGCGGGGAACTTGGCGACGTACTCGCGGTCGTTCCAACGCTGCGGCGCCACAATGATCGGCTCGGCGTCCACGCCTGCCTGCTTCCACTGATCGGCCGTGGAGAACATCGATTTCACCTGGATGTCCAAGCCGCCGCTCGTCCAGATCTCGGCGGTCAAGCGCTGGCCGGATGCGTCACGGTAGAGTCCGTCGGCGGCGCGCGTCTGTCCCATCTCCTCGATGAGCCGCGCGGCTTGCCGCGGGTCGTAGTCGTATCGAACAGCGTCATTCTGAATCGCCGGGAAGTCGGGGTCTTTTGGATTCAGGAACGCGTGAGCGACCGGAATCAGGCCCGCCTGGATCGTATCCACCATCTGCTGCCGATCCAGCGCATACATCAGCGCCTTCCGGAAGCGAACGTCCCCGACGGCCGTCGGAGTCGGATCCAGGAACTGCGGGAAGATGACGATCCATGAGTTGGGACCCATCAGCGGTTGACCCGCCGGCCACAGCTCCTTCGACTGGAGCGCCTGCTCGAGCGAGATGCCGCGCCCCATCGTCGCCTCGACCACGCCGGAGAACACGTTCGCGAGGAGCGTGCCGGTGTCCGGGATGAAGCGGACCTCGATCTCGTCGATCTTCGGTCGGCCGAGCACGTAGTTGTCGAACGCGGCCAACGTCACGCTGGTGCCTAGACTGAATGACTTGACGCGGAACGGCCCAGCGCCAATGAACTCGCTGTTCCAGTAGGGGATCCCCGAGAAGGCCACCTTGTCCTCGCGATAGGGGGCCTCGAGGATGTGCTTCGGGAGCGGCAGCCCGAGATCGCGACTGAAGAGCAGATCGGCCTGGATGTAAGGCTGGTTCCACGTGGCGGTGATCGTCCGCGCGTCGCTTGCTTCGACCTTTTCGATCAGCTCGTAGGTCGTGTCCCGGAACAATGGGATATCGCGGTCTCGCACGACCATCATCGTGAACAGGAGGTCGTCCGTCGTGACCGGGTTGCCATCGTGCCATCGGGCGTTCTCGCGGATCTTCCAGGTCGTCTCCATCCGACCGTCCGGCAGGACCCTCCAGAGACCATTCTCGGTGGAGGGCACGGCCTCCGCGAGCTTCGCGTGGAGGACGCCCTGATCGTCGAGGTCCACGAGACCGTCGGTGATGAGGTCCTCGACCTCAGCGCCGCCGGGCGCCGAATAGGCGAGCGTTGCCCGGATGACCTTATTGTTCAAGACTGGTAGATCGCCGGTGATGGCGGCGACGATGCGCTTCGATCCCGAGGCCTGTGCACTCGACCCCGAGCTGGCCGCTTGGGCGCCCCGGTCGGTGCGGCTCGGCGGAGCGGCGCACGCGATAAGCGTCGCAGCGAGCACGACGGCACTAATCGCCGAGAGACGAAGATTCGGGCGTGTCATCTTGTTCATCTCCTCTTCTGGGCCCAGTATCACCGATACACAGGCCGCGGAAGGGTTACCGCGGCCCCATTCTTGGCGCACTCGCGCTCGAACGACGTGTAGACGTCAGGATCTTCTTCGTCGTAGGGAATTCCGGCCAACTCTTCCATGTAGTCGTAGCCCGGTGCGAGCTGCCCACCGCGGATGTCGAGGTCGCCGAGGCGGAAGGCGAGACATCTGGTGCCGGTCGCGCCCGTGTTGAAATGCTGATGATATTCGAGGTCGCGGGGCGAAAACACGGTCCCGTCCTTCCAGTCGACCTTCGAGCGCTCATCCTCTCGCCCCTTGAACCACATCGTGGAGTAGCCCTGGCCATCCAAGACGACGAGGTGCGCGCCGACGTTGTGGCGATGAGCCCGCTGGTAAGTGCCCGTCGGAAACTCGGCGATATGGAGCACCATGGAGTTGTTCGACATGTGAAAGCGTGTGAGCATGCCGCCGTCGCTGCGGTAGCCGGCCGAATCGAGCGACATCGCGCGCACGTCTGCGACGTAGTTCGTCACCCAGTCACCGCCGTGATCGCGGAGGTGAGCGTCGCCCCGCCGGACCGGGGCGCGGGTGAAGTAGTCGTCCTCGGTCTTGTAGCGCTTGTCGAAGGCGTATGGACAGTTGAATGCAAAGTCTGGGTCGCGGTAGAGGTTCATGGTCATCGGCGCCGCCGTGACGGCGAAGAGGCGGGCGGTGTCCTGGCCACTCAAATTGAAGTGCTGGTAGCGGCAGTTCAGCGGGGGAGCGAAGACGGTGCCGCGCTGCCATTCCACGGTTTGCTTGGATTCTGATCCCGGCTGCCAGATCGTCGTGGCGCCGCGACCGCTAAGGACGTAGATCGCAATCTCGAACAGGTGGCCTTGGATCTCGGTCGACCCGCCCGGGGCGATCTCCAGTACGTAGGCATCGTCGTGCTCCTGATCCGCCAGATTGACGAACGCGCCCTTCTGGCCAAAACGTGGCCAAGGCGCGACCTCGAGGCTGTGCAGGTCGGGCACGAATGCGCCGCGGTTGATCGGGATGCCCTCACCGTGTTGCCAGTGACTATAGGGAGACTCGCGGCGGCCGCGCCCCGCCGCTCCCTCGCCATCTTCCATATAAACGAGTCCTCTCAGCTAATTGTTAGATCCAGCGATGCCAAAGAGAGCGTTTGCGTCTGACAAAGCTACCGCGCCTCCCACAGATACGCATTCCAGCCCTGTTGCTGCGGGGTTATGTTCTGGAGTCGCTTTCTCATCAATGCGGGCGTGCCATCGTAGAAGAGTCCAAGCAGGTGTACTTCATCCGTCATGTTGTGGACGACCTGCCGGAGGATGCCCATTCGCTCGTCGCGCGGGATCGTGACGTAGAAGCGGTCGATCAACGCATCAAAGGCGGGATCGATGTAGCGCTCGTAGTTCTGACCCACGAAGTTGGTCTGCGGGAGAGGCGCCTGGGAGCTGTGGCGGATCTGGAGAAACTGGATCTGGCTCGATTGTCGGTAGAACATGAACGATGGGAACGTCGCCATGTACTCGCGGTCCGAGGTCCTCTGCGTCGGGATCACAACGGTCTGCACGTCCACGCCAAGGCGCTGCCATGAGTCGGCGACGGCGAACATCGCCTTGCGGCTCACCTCTGTGGCTGCCGTTACCCGCGTCTCGACCGAGAGTGGTTGTCCAGACCGGTCACGAAGTGAGCCATCCGATCCCTTCGTATATCCAAGCTCCGTGAGACCTTGCTCGGCAGCGCGCGGGTCGTACTCGTGGCGGACGATGGCGCTCTCGATGTCTTTGTACGCGGGCTGGTCCGGGCTGAGAAACGCATCGGCGACTCCCGTGAGCCCGCCCTGGAACGCGTCGACCATCTGTCTCCGGTCGAGCGCGCGGAGCAGCGCGCGTCGGAAGTTGGGATCGCCGATAACGGCGGGCGTGGGGCTGATGTACTGCGGGAAGATCGAGAGCCACAGGTCCTGCGTCACCTTGACGTCGCCCGTGGTCCACTGATCCCGGAGCGTCAGAGCCTCTTCGATCGAGATGTTGCGCCCAAGGGACAGTTCCGCCGCGCCAGATAGGATGTTGGCCATCAGCGTGTTCGAGTCGGGAATGAACAGCACTTCGATCTCGTCGATCTTCGGCCGTCCCAGTGGGAATCGATCAAAGGCGCTGAGGGATACCCGGCTGCTGCGGACGAACTCTCGAAGACGGAACGGACCGGTGCCGACAAAGTCCTCCGCCCAGTAGCGTTGCGCGAAGAAGGTGTCCTTGCTCTGGAGGTAGTCCTCTTCGAGCAAATGCCTGGGCATCGGGAGCGCGAGGTCCGGCGTGAACAGCGTGTCGGCGTCGATGAAGGGGCGATCCCATTTGACGACGACTGTTAGCGGATCCGGCGCTTCCACGCTTCCGATCGCGTCGAAGGCGACGTTGCGGAAGACGGCGAGATCCTTATCGCGTACCAGCATCGCCGTGAACACGAGGTCGTCCGATCGGAAGGGCCGGCCATCGTGCCACTGGGCATTCTCACGGATCTTCCAGGTCGTCTCCATCTTCCCGTCCGGGTGCAGCTTCCACAGTCCGTTCTCGATACTGGGAACGGCCTCCGCGAGCTGCGCGTGCACCACACCGCGATCATCGACAACGCCGAGCCCGGCGCTCACCAGCATCTGCACCTCGACGCCGCCTGGGATGGAGAAGAGGGAGGTTGCGCGGTTCACGTTGTGGTTGAGCGTCGGGGGATCGCCGCGGATGACTGCCGTGACGCGCACGGGCTGCGTCGAGCGAGCGGCTTCTACGGACGATCTCTGCGACGAAGAGCCCGACGTCCCGACAGTCGGAGGAGACGCGCAAGCGGTCAGCAGCATGACAAGGAAAGAGACGATGGTGGCGGTGCGGGCATTGTTGAGGGCCAGCGCCTGCACGCTTGTAACTCCCGGGCCGTAGACAAGGTGGAGCCGATGGCGAAGCATCAGCCCCCAGTGAGGAGAAGGCTACCCTCAGCATCACGCGTCTGTCAAAAGTCGGCTGACGGACCCGCGGGCTACCAGACGCTGCGAACCGCAGGGTGGGCGTGAATGTCGGGGTCGCGTGTGATGACTTCAGCGCCGTGGAGCAGCCCCACCGCAGCGATGAGTCGGTCGTGCATCTCTGGGATCTCGTTTAGTTGGTCCATGGCAACCAGGTGCTGGCGGGTCATAGCTTCGAGGCGGAGAGCCGAAGCGCCATCAACCAGGCCGAGAAGCCACTCCATGGTCCACGCCAGCCCCTGTTTCCGCGCAGCGTATAGAAGCTCTGCCAGGACGAGTACGGGCACCACGCCGATTGCTTCTTTTGCTTCGAGCGCCGTGAACGCGGCCTCTGCATCGGATCCTAGGCGAGAGGGATCGGTCCAATACCAGTACAGCGCATGAGTATCCAGCACGTAGATCGGGCCGGTTCCCTTAGCCTCGGTCGAGATCTTGCGCCTCCCAAACGTGCTTGAGGTCGACGAATGCCGGCCATTCCAGGGGCGCCAAGTCTCGCATCCGTCCGCGCGTGCCGCCCATCCCGTCTACCTGGCCCACTGAGGCCGTTATCCCGATAGGCTCGATGCGCGCAACGGGACGGCCGCGGACCGTCACGACGAACTCCGCACCAGTGGACTCAACTTCACGCAGCACTTCGCTGGCTCGAGCCTTGAGCTCGCGTACTCCCACCGTCCGAGCTGCGGTCATATGTGACCTCCTAAAGTGCTTGTGACCACATTATACTCGTTCCAGGGGCGTGTCCGAATCATTGTCGTATGATGGGGCCGCGGCTCACATGGCCGCATTGGCGGGAGGCTGAAGATCATGCTGGCGGAACGACTCTCCACTGCAAAGCTCGTCGACTTGGAAGCTGGGGTGATCAGTCGGGAGATCTTTGTCAACGACGACATCTACCAGCAGGAGCAGGAGCAGATCTTCACGCGGGCGTGGCTGTTCATCGGCCACGAGTGCCTCGTGCCCAATACGGGCGACTTCTTCACGACGTCGATGGGCGAGGAGTCGGTGATTCTGACACGGGACCAGCGCGGCAACCTCCACGTCTTCCTCAACACCTGTCGGCATCGTGGGATGAAGGTTTGCCGATACGACGAGGGCAACACGCTCCAGTTCACGTGTCCGTACCACGGGTGGAGCTTTGCGACCGACGGGAAGCTGGTCGGCGTGCCGTACTACACCGAGGCGTACCACGAGCGGCTGGATAAGTCGCAGTGGGGGCTCGTCGAGGTGGCACAGCTCGAGAACTACAAAGGCTCGATCTGGGCCACATGGGACAAGGACGCACCGCCATTTCTCGACTATCTCGGCGGTATGCGGACCTATCTCGACATCCTGCTCGACTGTCGCGACGGCCGTGAGGGCGGGTCAGAGATCATCGGCGGTGTCCAGGCGTGGATCATCCCGTGCAATTGGAAGTTCGGGCCGGAGAACTTTGTCGGCGACGCGTACCACGCAGTGAGCCATCGCTCGGTGGACATGGTTGGAATTGCGCCGGGTGGAGGCAAAGGACGCGCCGATCCGGAGAGCCGCGCATCGGCGCGCTACTCCGTTTCCTTCCCGGAGCTCGGCCACGGGACGAACACGACGGTCCAGATGGACGACAACGAGCCGTACAACCCCATCTTCGCGAACTTGCCACACCTGCAGGAGTATCTGCGGGACGCGTACGAGCAGCGTCGCCGCCGTCTCGGGAAGAACGCCTCGCTCCTCGGCGGAGCGGCCTGTGTGTTTCCGAACATGACCTTCCAACCGCGCCAGCCGCGCTCCATCGCCGTGTGGAATCCCCGTGGCCCCTTCCATACGGAGGCACGGCGTTTCTATCTGGTCGACAGGGACGCGCCGCAGGAACTGAAGGACCTCATGCGCCAGTACCTCGTGAGAGGCCTCGGGCCGGGTGGCATGACCGAGCAGGACGACATGGAGAATTGGAAGTACGCGTCGGACGCGAGCCGGGGCGCAATCGCCCGCCGCCACCCATACAACTACCAGCTCGGACTCGGCTCTCGGCTGGACGTGGACTTCCCGGCAGGCCTGGTCGACAAGATCCCGACCGAGCAGAACCAGCGCGGGTACTACGGGCGGTGGGCAGCCTTCATGGAAGCGAAGAGCTGGAACGAGCTTTACCCAAGAAGGCTTAGTTGACCACGCGACGGATCTCTTCGGCGATGCCGTCTACCACCTGAGGGTTGTGCCAGTGGTCGTGCGCGCCGCCGGCGCGGCCGACGTTGTCCACTTCCCGATCCTCGGGTTTGGGGCTGGGCCAGGGAACGAGGCCCTGGAGCGCCTTTCCGACAATATCGTGCACATCGTAGAAGTTGACCCATCGGAGCTGGGTCGGCAATGCGAGCTGCTGCCGACCCCATTCGAGGGGGAATGCCAGGTACTTGCCCAGCGGCGAACCCATCGTGACCCAGGCACGGACCGCGGGGTAGTTATCGCCCGCCTGGCGGAGCGTGTCGTACGTGATGATCGTGCCCTGCGAGTGGGAGACGACCACGATGGGGACACCTGGATGCGCGCGGTGAGCTTCACCCAGGCGGCCGTGCAACACGCTTTGCACTCCGGTACGCACGCCATTTCGCGCCACGTAGTTTCCAACGTCGGCCACGAGCTCGAGGCCTGTGTCGAGGCGGTTCTTGATCGCGTTGAAGAGGTCGGATGGGCCCAGCGTCGGCGCACCGACCGGCACGCCCGCGTCTGCGGCCATCATGCGGGAGAACTCCAGCACCGTTCGTCGGTACGTCTCGTCCTCCACGCCGCCGGCCACAGCCCCCAACTGCCCGGGGGCAAACGTGGGGTGCGCTAGCTCCTCAGGAGTGGACAGCGGCGCCCAATAGGCGTCGACGATCTCGACCTGCGATACCAGTGGACCGAGCGCACCCTGAAGCAACCCGACGAATCGTTGCGACCAGGTCTCTGGCTGAGCGCCCACACCGTGGACGGTGATCACGACGCAGCGCGTGTCCGGCACGTCAACCCTCCTCGATCGTGACGATGAGCGGCTTCCCCGGTGTCGCCTCCGTCGTACGGCGAATCGTGCTAGTTCGTGCTTCCAAGAGAGCCTCGACGCCCTCGTCCGGGACGCCCGGGTAGACGTGGGCGCAGGTGGAGACCAGCGCCACCGCCTGATCTCGCCGCGCTGGGGGCAGAACGAGGTCCAGAATCTCTGGAGGCGGGGTAGCGTTCCGGCTGCCGTGGTGTCCAACTTTGAGCAGGTCGACAGGCTGCAGGTCGGTCTTATCGGCCATCATGCGCCAGCTTCCCTGCTCGGCGTCGCCGGGGAAGAGCAAGCGTCGCCCGCGCCAGCTCATCTCGAACACGATGCTGGTATCGTTGGCCGCCTTGTCGATGGCGAGCAGGCTATCGAGAAGCCCGGTGTTCATGCGGTCGATGAGCTGGTAGAAAGCGCCCGCGTCTACCCCAGGCAAGGGAATGGGACGGCTCTTTGCGCCCGACGCGGCGGCTGCCGCTGGTTGCGCCAAATGGGCGTGCCGCGAACCGTAGTAGGCGCTCGTGTCCTCCTCGGGCGCCAGCAGGCGGAACGTGGCCTCGGTGAAAGCATGCAGGCCGTCCAGTGGCTGCTCTCGGTGCACGTAGTGAACATTCGCTTCGGCGGCGAGTTGACTGCGGATGTGCTCGACGTAGTCATCCGTCTTGAGGTTCATGGCGAAGATGGCGGCCAGTGAGGGTGGCACCTGCTCGGCGCCGAGCACGGCCGCGAACGCGTGAACTGCCTCCATCAGGTCGAGCTTCTTCTTCCGAGCATTCTCGTGCGTGTCGTAATAGTCAGGCGCCGCCGACGCCGTCATCCACACGTGGTCGGCTCGCAGGGTAACGCCGTTATCGGCCGCATAGCGGAGGCCTTGAACGTGGTCGAGGTGCTCGTGGGTCATCACGTACAGGTCGACGCGTCCACTCGTCCGCTCGGCCACGTCGCTAAGCGCGTCGAGCAGCGGCGAATCCTTCCCGCCCTCACCTGCGAGCACGTTCCCGACGTCGATAAGGATGAACCGCTTCTGGCCTCCATCCGGCACTTCCACCAGGATGGCGTCGCCAAAGAGGACGTTGTACGCGTAGACCGTGATGTGCTCAGTCATGCTTCCGCCTCCGCCAGGTGCAGCAGCCGAGCGGTCCCGCGCAGCCGGAGCGTGTCGTCCGCTACTCGTCCGAAGACGGTTGGGGCGAACGGATTGATGTTGCCCGAGCGCCAGCTCTTGGCGACCTGGACGAGCCCACGCTCGGCGAGCGCGCGGACGAGCTTGTCACGAGCCTCAACTTGGTATGCCGAGCGATCGGTCGTGAGGCAAGAGAGCACCTCGTGGCGACCCTGGCCGAGGGGAGCCCCGCCTAGGACGAGCGTTGTGCCGTGGAACACCGCCCGGCGCCGTGGGATGAGGGGGAACCCGCTGTTCTCTTCAGGCTGTTCCCAGGTTACCTGGAATACGATCTCTCGGCGGTCCTCGTGTTGCCGGTTGCCGGTGTAGTAACGGCGGAGGACGTCGCGGCGGGGAAACAAGCGGAACGGCACTTTCGGAGGGATGCGGAGCATCTCACGCTCGCGCTCGGCAAAAGCATAGGCGGCCCAATCGGATTCCAGCACGTCTTCCAGATCCACGTCGACTTCGGTGCATGGCGGGTCGCACGCGAGCTCGCCTTGCGTCGGGACGATGCCGCGACGAACGAACTCCTCCTGGAGGAAGACCCGATAGCCGGTGTCGTCCTCACGGTATGCGACCGTATCGGAGCGCAGCATGGCGCGAGCGTAGTCCGCGAAGGTCGCTTCGGCCGGGGGCAGATAGTCGAGGGCACGGAATAGGATGCGCCCCATGCGCAGAGCCGAGACTGCTAGCGCCTTTCCGAGCGGCGGCTCCTCAGCGCTGGGCTCTGACTCCGCCCGAGATATTGCGTGCTTGTGCATCTCGACCATGGTAGCCCAGACCGCGCCTGTAAGAACCTGCGAGAGAGAATGCGGTTCCTGCTCGTCCACTTCTGACAGGGTCAGTTTGTTCGCCGCGTCGCGCAGCGGCCGGTTTCTTTGAAGCGCCTCGCCGAACTGGGCCGCTAGCTCGGTGACCGGCGAGCTGCCCGTGAGGTCCCCGTTCCGGGTGCGCAGGAGCCAGCGCCTGACCTGTCGACTCTGGAGCGCCATGAGATTGGCGGTGAGGTCTCCAATGGATTCGTGCAGCGCGAGCGTTTGGGGGGAGAGGGCGTCGTAGAGCGCCGGGGCCAGCGCGTCGAGGATTGCGTGGCCGGTCTCGTGGGAGACGATGTCGCGGGAGAGCGCCGTGTGGACGCGAGCCCCTTCAGGTCCGTCGAAGCTGAAGAACTGCAGGCTCTGACTGTAGCGGTCATAGAACGCGTTAGCCCAGGTCCCCGCCCGCGGCACGACGAGAAGCTGCGGTGAATCGAACTGCCAACGGATCTTGTGGCCGAGCACGTCCTTGCGTTCGAAGAGCGCCAACGTCTGCAGCACGATGCCGAAAACGCTGACGGCTATAGCCTCTGGAGTGGAGAGGTCGTCAGGAGCTACGTAGCGACGTTGTCCGTCCCAGCGGACGGCGGCCAACTCTCCAGTCGCTGGATCGCGATCCACGATGGCGACCCGCGAGCCGACCGGCCCGTCGAGAAAGAAGGCCTCGGTGTCAATCCGTATGGTTTCTGGCTTGAGCTGGTACTTATCCGCGACAAGCGGGTCCTCGACAGCAACGCGAAGGTCGGCAGTGGTCATTGGGTCAGCCTCCTGCGCCTGGCTAGAAAGAGCGATGGGCCGAGAACATTTCTGACGATGATACGGCTCGAGGTTGATGGCCGTGCTGTCACGTGCATGACGCTGGAGGAGTAAGCTAGCCGACAGAATTCGTTGGCGACAGATCGAGCCTACGGCGCGCTAGAAGAAGATCGAAAGGTTTTTGGCGAGCAGCACGTTCTGGTCAAGGTAGATGGAGCGGCGGGCGATCTTCAGTTCACCATCGATCCTTCTTAGGACGTCTTCGCGCTTACCGACCCAGATGTCCGTCTCGTACTGGCCGCGGTTGCGGTAGACGAGGAACCGACACTTGACCGTGACTTCGGGGCCGTTCACCGCGAGGATCTGCACGTTCGAGACGATGTGGCACACGCGGGAGAGGGGCTCTTCCGCCCAGTGGATCCCAGTGGCGAGCTGCTGCACACGCTGCCTGAGCGTCTCTTTTCCCTCGTCGAACCACGCCACCTCGTCGCCCGCACGGGTCATCTCGCCACTCGTACCCGTCTTCACGTTGCGGCGAAGGGGCATCCAGTAGTGGACGTCGTCAGCGAACAGCTCGAGCCATTCGGCGAAGCGGTTCTGGTCGAGGAGCTCTGCCTCAGCGTAGAGGAACTGCTCCACCTCCCGGGCTAGTCGCAGATCAGCCAGCTCCCGCCCGAGCTGCTCAATGGTCAGATCGATTGCTGCACCTGCTGCCGTTTCTGTCACCTACATCAGCTCCCATTCGTGGACGTTCCAGTACATGAGGTCGCGTTCCCCGCGTGTGTCGGGGCCTTTGAGGTTCGCCGAATAGGCGACGACGTGGAAATTGTGGAAGACCATCAAGAATGGGAGGTCGGTGCTGATCAGCCGCTCGATCTCGGCGAGGGCGCGGGTGCGCTCGCTCCGATCGAGAGTCGTGTTGTGCATCTCCCACAGCCGCTCGAACTCGGGACTCGACCACCCACCACGGTTCGATCCGTTGTAGCGATTCGCCACTGTGGGGATGGCGGCGGTGCTCGCGAGCACCAACGACGGAGCGGTCCCCGTGCCCGTCGCCGTGAAGTACATCCCCTTGAATGACGATCGGAACTGGCCATCGCGGAGCTGCGCAGGCGCAACGTATGTTGCCCGCGTTTCGAGGCCTGCTTGCCGCCAGCCACCCGAAACGGCGCCATGATCCAGCTCGAACTGTGGTCCCACGTCTCCCCAGAACTCGGTCGAGAATCGCTCGCCAGCCTCGCTGGTATAGAAGCCGTCTGAGCCCTTGACGTAGCCGACCTCGGCCATCAGTTGCTCGGTCTGTCGAAGATCGTACGGATACCTCGTGACGGAGCGCTCGATCTCGGCGTAGTCCGGCACGCCGCGGTAGAGGAACGTGTCCGCGCCAGCGGGCTCGCCGTCGAACAGCGTTTCGTTCAGCGACTTCTTGTCGATCGCGTGGGCGAAGGCACGACGCGTCCGCACGTCCAGCATGGCTCTCGGCTGCGCGACTTCCGGGCGAAGCTGAACCTGGATGAACCGCGGCTGGATCGGGATGAACACCACGAGACCTCGCTGATTCGACGACCAGTCCCGCTTCAGGTTCTTGCCATCCTCGAACCGCAGGCCCTTGGGCGCGAAGTGAATCTCGCCTGCGAGGACGTTGGTGAAGATGGCGCTCTCCTCCGCGATGAGCTTGATGAGCACTCGCGCGCTCTTCGGCTTGCCGAGGGCGTGGCCGTCGAAGGCTGCGCCCTCGATGAAGGACCCGGGCTCCCACCGGACGAGCTTGAAGGGACCGAGACCTACGTATTCCACGGTCCAATAGGCGTGATTGACGAGACCGTCGTGGTCGCCATCGCGGAGGTATTGTCCAAGGATGTGGCGCGGCAGCGCCTGGAACGTCTCGAAGAGCGCGTCGGCCTCGGGGTAGGAGCTGCGCCAGCGGATGACGACGGTGCGATTATCCGGAGCGAGCACCTCTTCCATTTGCTTGATCGAGATGGAGGTCGTCGCAAACTCGGGTGTGCTGTAGACCTGCCAGGCGAACACGAAGTCCTCGGCGGCAAGCGGCGTGCCGTCGTGCCAGGTCAAATTCGGACGGAGCTGATAGCGTGTCTCCATGCGGCCATCGGGGAATACTTGCCACGTATCGGTATTGAGGCGAGGATTGGCCTCCGCCAGGTAGGGATGCGCGTTCCCAACCGCGTCCTGGAGCTGCAGCTCGGCATTGAACAGCCGCGTCGCGGCCCTCACGCTGTTGCCGCTATCGCGGACGGGGACAGACGCCAGGCCGGCGGGCTCGCCCCAAGAGCCAATAACCAGCGTCCGCTGCGGCTCTGGACTCTGAGCGCTTGGGTTCTGCCCGGTTGTGGACGGGGCTCCCGCGGACGAGGCGCATGCGACGAGGATGGCTGCAAGCGATAGGGCAAGGACCCCGCGCGCATCTCGCCTCTGCCATCTGAACCAACCCATCACTAGCCTCCCCTTCGAGCTGCGCCCTCACCCTAACCCTCTCCCAGAGGGAGAAGGGACGCCGCTTGCGACCCAAATCAGGGCACAGTATAGTCGCGCGAGACTCGTTTGGGAGGCAGGCCCGTTGATCGAGACCCTCAGTGAGGAAGAGCTGGACTTCGTTCACACCGGCCCCGGAACGGTGGCCGGCAGCTATCTTCGGATGTACTGGCAGCCGATCTACCGTGCGTCCGACCTCCCAACTGGCAAAACGATTCCCATCCGCATTATGAGCGAGGACCTCACCCTCTACCGCGGTGAGACGGGCGACATCCACCTCGTGGCGTTCCGCTGCGCCCACCGCGGAACGCAGCTCAGCGTTGGCTGGGTCGAGGGTGACTGCATTCGCTGTCGGTACCACGGCTGGATGTACGACGCGACCGGCCAGTGCGTGGAGCAGCCAGGCGAGGACCCCGCGTTCGCCTCGAAGGTGCGGATTCGGAGCTACCCGACACAGGTGTACCTAGGGCTCGTTTTTGCTTACATGAGTGAAGGTGAGCCGCCCCCCATGCGCAGGTATCCAGGGCACGAGCGCCCTGGCATCCTGGAGACGACAACGCCGGAGATCGCCCCCTGCAACTTCTTCAATCGGATCGAGAATTTACCGGATCACGTGCCCTACACGCATCGTGAATCGACGATCCGACGGTCCGGGGAGACCGTGTCGTACCGGACGATCTATGCGGAGCTGCGGGACTACGGCGTGGAGGTTGGCTCCAAGGAAGAGGGCCCGACCGAGTACTACTACATGCCGAACGCGGATCAGCACAACTCGGGGGCCAGCGACTCCACTGACGATCGCGCCCCTCGCGAGCGCCTCGCCTGGAACGTGCCGATCGACGATGCCACCAGCTATCGCTTCCGTGTAGACCTGGTTCCCTTGGTCGGCGCCGCCGCTGACGAGTATCGGTCCAAGCTCGCGCGACCGACACAGCAGGCGGTATCTGTCCCCGAAGTGCGCAACGAGGTGGCGGAGTCGATCCTCCAGGGCAAGATGGCGATCGAGGACATGGACAAATCGACGCTGATCTACAACCTCTTCCGAATCGAGGACTACTGCACGCAGGTAGGCCAGGGCGCGATTGCCGACCGCAAGTACGAGCACCTCGGACGGAACGACGTCGCCACGATCGCGATCCGCAGGCTCTGGCTGCGAGAGCTCGCCTCAGTCGCGGCGGGTCGCTCGCTGACGGATTGGCGCATGCCCGACCATCTAGAGCTCGCCGAAGCCGGCCCGCGGAAAGAGCATCCCTTCTAGATCAACGTTAGGTGGCGGCGGCTGGCGAGCCGGTTGCGGATGACCTTTCCGGGGCGTGTGCCTGTGTGCTCACCCTTCTCCACCACTACTTCGCCATTGACGATTGTGGCTTCAATCCCGTGGGCCTTCTGGACATAGCGGCGCTGGCCCAGGGGCATGTCGTGGGCCCACATGAGTTCGCCGCAGCCAACGCGGTCGGGATCGAAGAGCACGAGATCCGCGACGTAACCCGGGCGTACGAGGCCGCGATCGGGAAGCTCCCAAAGCGACGCGACGACCCAGGTGAGGCGGTGTACGGCTTCCTCGAGCGTCATGAGCTGCTTCTCGCGTACCCAGTGCCCGAGGGTGAGGGTGCAGAAGCCGTAGCCTGCGTGCTCGGTGGCGTGGGCGCCCGCGTCGGAGATGCCGATGATGACGTTAGGGTTGCGGAGCATTTCGGCGGTCGCCTCGGGGTCGCCCTGAATCGGCGCGGTTTCTATGCGCGCCTCCAGGTCCTCTTCGAGCGAGATGTCGAGGAACGTGTCCAGCACGTCCTTGCCCTGGATCGCGGCGATCTCCGCGATGCTCTGTCCTAAGAACTGCTGGTGCTTCGGCAGCTTCACGCCCGTGAGCATAACGAGGTCCCAGCGACGGCTGAAGTTGCTCAGCGTGGTGTCCTCGACCGCTTCGAAGTGGAGCTTCTTTCGAATCTCCGGATCCGCGAAGGCGCGCTTGCGCTCCTCGAGCGGGAGGCGGAAGACCTCGGCCCACGTGGGTAGGTCCTCGAACTCATCGGGCTCGGCGAGCGTCGTGAAGCTCAAGAGTGGGTGGGACGGCGTGAGCGTGTACGCCCTCGCACCCTGGGCGATGTGGATGTCCACCTGGTCGAGAAATGCGCGCCAGATGTCCGGCCGACGCCATGCTTTCTGGGCGACACCCCAAATCACGGGTCGACCGCTGCGTCGTGAAAGCTCGGCGTGCCAGTTGGCCTCCTCGACGGGCTGGCTCATGCCCTTGCTCGGCGTCTGGATCAGCCCGGTGCCGAAGCGGCCCATCTCTTCGGCCAGGCCGAACAGCTCGTCATCCGCGGCGTATGCGCTGGGGACGGGCGAGCCGTCCTCGCGGACGTGGCGCGGGAGCTGGTTGAGCGAGAGGCCGATGGCGCCGGCGCGGAGCGCAGTGCGGACTTCAGCCTGCATCGCGCGGATCTCCTTTGGTTTGGCGGCCCGTGCGTAGTCCGTGCCCATCACGTACTGGCGGACCGCGTTGTGCCCGATGTGGCAGGCCACGTTGAGGCCCAACGGCTGGCGATCGACGGCGTCGAGGTACTCGCCGAAGGTCTCCCAGCCCCATGGCACACCCTTTTCGAGGACCTCGCGGGACATGGCTTCGACTCGAATAAAGTTCTTGAGCGTCTCGTCGTGGTGATCGGGCCGACACGGGGCAAAGGTGATGCCGCAGTTGCCCATCACGAGGCTCGTGGTGCCGTGAATGGTGGACGCGGACGCGCCCGGATCCCAGAAGATCTGCGCGTCCATGTGAGTGTGGTGGTCGATGAATCCTGGGGAAAGCGCCAACCCGTCCGCGTCGATCACGCGCTTGGCCGAATCGTTCGACCTGCCGACGAGCGCAATGCGACCGTTCTTGATCGCCACGTCGCCGTTGAACGAGGCGGACCCCGAGCCATCGATCACTCGGGCATTCTTGATGACCATGTCGTATGCCATGTGTGGACTGACTCCTCACGCTGCTGGGCTTCGCAACCCGCGGCCAACTGTGTTCTTTGCAGCCCTGGATCGGGGCGCTTAGGGTACGGCTACCTGCTCCGGGGTCGCTGCGCGATCGGGCATTCGCCAGCTCGTCAGGGGACGCCCCTCCGCCAGGGCCTGAAGCTCTCGCCGCCAGATCTGGCGCCGAAGGGCGGTACCAGCGTCGATGCGCCCGAGATGATCGTTCGACCGATCCGCGATTCGTCCCTGGCCGACCTGGGTCGCGTAGTCCTCGATGCGAAAGAGGTTGTACTGGTTGATCCCTTGCTCGACGTCCTCGATGCTGCGTGTTCCTGCCACCACCTGACGCGCGATCTCATCTCGCCATGCGGCCGTGCCCTCGGCGGGGTGGGCTTGTCGCACGCGCTGCTCGTAGGCCGCGGCGGCATCGCCCTCGAGCGGTACCAGGTCTACGCGGAAGGATACCCGCGTCTCATCATCGATCGGGACCGTCCACGACAAGCGCTCCCGCGGAACCTCATCCGAAACCGATTCGCTGGAGCCGGAGTTGTGCTGGTCCGCGTTCGGGAGATAGTAGTAGTTCCGCTGAAGCCGTCCCGTTGGATGCACCACGTCGACCACGAAGCCAAAGTCCGTCTCGTGTGCAGAGACGGACGTCGGGGCGGCGCCGGCCTGGCGCGATCCGCCGCGGACTAGCGACTCGTGATGCGTCCACGGTACGTGGGATGGGTCGTTTTCCAGGCGATTGAAGTAGTTCGCGGGCATGATCTCCGGCGCGGCGATCTCGAGGATGCCCGGGCGGTCGTGGTTTGGGAACCGGCGCAACGGTGGCGCTTCGCCGTCACCCAGGTACGCAAAGATCAGGCCGAGATACTCTTCGGTCGGGTAGGTGCGGATCCTCACCTTTGAGGCAAACGCGGGATCCTCACCCGGCTGCTCGACGCACTGACCGGTGCCATCGTACATCCACCCGTGGTAGCGACAGCGAATGCAGTCGCCCTCGACCCAGCCGACGTTGAGCTGCGTCCCCCGATGCGCGCAGCGGAAAGCTACGACGTGACTGTCACCCGTCTCTCCGCGGTAGAGGGTGAAGTCTTCGCTCATGATCCGTACGGGGATGGCTTTGCCCGCGGTCAAGTCCTCAGCTCGGAACACGGGCTGCCAAAAGGACCGCATGTAGCGACCGGCGAGCGTGCCCGGTCCCGTGTGCTCAAAGTCGTCGTAATCGTGAACAGCCATCGATGTTACCTCTCGTTGACGTCCCATTGATACGCGTTCCAGGTTTGGAGCGAGTTTGCTGACTTGGTGGTGACGTTTACGAGCCGATTGCCGATGAGGTACGGGTCGACGCGATAGTACAGCGGGATGATGGGCAACTGATCCGCGATGTGCTCCAGGATCACGCCGAGCTGCTGTCGTCGTTCTGCCTGCGGAATGGTGACGACGTACCGATCGACAAGCGCATCAAACTCCGGGCTGATGTAGCGCGAGTGGTTGTTACCCGAGTAGTTGCTGTCCAGCGTCGGCGCGTTGGAGCTATGGAAGGTGACTACGCCCTTCACATCGCTCGTGCCGCCGATCAGGTAGAAGCCCTTACGCTCGGCGACGTAGCCCCGCTCGGCGAGGCGAACGGCGGATACGTACGCCTGAGTCACACCTACGCCGCTGCGCTGCCAGAAGTCCGAGGTAGCCCCCATGACCTTTTCGGCTCGGTCATCGCCCGCGATAACGAGGATCTCCACCTGGAGTCGCTCCTGCGCTGCGTCGCGGAAGGATCCGTCGGGACCTCTCGTGTATCCGAGGCTCTCGATGATCTGCATGGCTCGATTCGGATCGTACTCGTACGTTCGCACGCGGGATTCGAGGTCGCGGTGTTGAGGCTGATTCGGAGCCAGGAAGCTGATCGGCGGGGTGGTGAGCCCGCCCTCGAGCGCGTTGATGATCTCCTGCCGATCCATGGCGTGCATCATCGCCCGACGAAACTGAACGTTCCCAATGATGGCTGGCGAGGGGTTGAGGAGCTGTGGGTGCAGACGCTGCAAGGTATTTGGCGCGACGACGACTTTGCCATCGCGCCACTGTCCGCGTACGTCCAGCGCCTGATCGATCGATAGTGCGTTGCCGATGGTCATCTCGACCGCCCCGGCGAGTACGTTCGCAACCAGCGCGGCCGAATCGGGAATGAACTTCACCTCCACGATATCGACCGTTGGACGACCCAGCACGTACCCGTCGAACGACTGCAGGGCCACGTAACTGCCCCGCGCAAACTCCTTGACCCTGAATGGGCCGCTGCTGATGAACTCGTCGCTCCAGTGGGGGAGGTCCGAGAACGTGCCTTTCGCTTCGGCGTACGGCTTTTCTAGGAGATGCTTCGGCAGGGGAAGTCCCAGCTCGCCCGTGAACAGCGTGTCCGCTGCGATGAACGGTTGCGACCAGGTGGCCTTTACCGTCCGCTCGTCGACCGCCTCCACCTGGTCCAGGAAGCGGTAGTTCGGGTTGGCGAAGGTGGGGAGGTCTGGATCTCGCCCCACCAGAGCCGTAAAGACGAGGTCGTCGGACGTGAGGGGCGCCCCGTCGTGCCAGCGCGCGTTGGCACGAATCTTCCAGGTGGTTTCCATGCGGCCATTCGGAAACAGGACCCAGAGACCATTGTCGATCGACGGGACGGCTTCGGCCAGCTCGGGAATCAGCTCGCCCTCGTTGTCCAGGCGCGCGAGCCCAGCGTTCACCAGGTTTTCGACCTCGTCGATCCCTGGGACCGTCTTCACGCTCCGCACGGCGAGGCGATAGAACGCGGGCAATTCGCCCCGGATCGCGATGGTCATCCGCTTGGCATTGCCGCTTCCCGTGGCCGTGGACGACGCTGGCGCGTCGGTCCTTGTGGGCGATGGCTGCGAGCCCGCGCACGCTGTGAGAGTTACCGCAAGCAGCAGCCAGGTCAAAGACCGTTGGGCACGACGTGCAAGGTCTGTTGCTGCACGTGGAGATGCCATCAAACGCGACTCCTGCCACCGCCGCCTGACTAGAATGGCGGCCACCACGTGCCACGGTACTGATTGGGCAGGAGCTCTGTCAACCGGCCGTCAGGCGTCGCGGGCAACGGCCCAGATCACGGACGATTGCCCCGTCAAGCGAACGCGCCCGTGCTCACTCCAGCTTCGTATAGGGGAAGCCGCCCGGCCTGATGTGGTGAGCAAAGAAGGTGCCCTTCGACGGCGCCGCTTCGAAGTCCGCGAACAGCGAAGCAGGCACCATGAAGTAGCGATAGACGTGGCCGCTATGAAACTCAACGTCGAGCGTCGCCTCTTCGGCGTCGTAACCGAACGAGGCTATAGCTTCGGACTCGACGGGCATTCGATTCATTGAAGTCTCCGACTCCTGAACCGTTAGCGGTTCGTCGCCTCTGAGGCCTCCCAAATTATTACAGCAACCTGGCCGTCATATTGGTGAGTGACGTGGCCATCGGGCTCGAGCTCCATCGATTGTTCCACGATAGACCGCGCGATCTCCCAGTCGCTCTCGGATCGGTCTTCCGATGGCAGGCAGATCATGGCGGCCGCGTCGATGCTCGGAAAGCGGTAGGTTCTCGGAACGTCGAGGATTTCCACGCGCGCCATCACTCCGAGGAGCCCCAGCCCGGCCACGAGGAGCCCGTGATTCGATCCCTTCCTGTACCGCTCGGCGCCGAACTGTTGCATTGCGTCAGGTGGCGGCGCGGGGTTTGCGCCGACGCTCACGACGATGATCCCGCGTCGCGTCGCACACTCGACCATCTTGGACAGGGCGGCGCGCGGATGCCACAATCGATAGAGCGAATTGATTGACAGAACGATGTCGTGAGGCGAGACGTCTGCATCCTCCCACTCGGCCACGATGGACGTGACGTTGGCGATGCCCTCCGCATAGAGCTTTCGTCGCATCTCCTTAAGCATGTGGGCGGACAGATCGATCGCCGTGACGCGTTCGGCGACCCGCGCGACAGGCAGGGTGAACTCGCCGGTTCCCGGTCCGATCTCGAGCACGGTCGCGCCAGGCGGTACGAGATTGACCACGTGCTGGACGACGGTGGGGGCGGCCCGGGCGAGCGATCCGACCTCATCGTAGGTGGCAGCCCGCTGCTCCCAGAAGTAGCGCTCGCCGACGAGCGTACCGCGTGCGGACTTCGCCGCGAACATCGCTTCGCGCCCGCGCCACCACTCGAAGAAGTCCACGTGGCTCATTGGACGCACGGATCGAGACGGTTCATACTCCACCTCTGAACGGACGCGGCGAGCGAATGCCCGCGTGCATTTTGCACGACGGGCTGCAAGACGCGACGGCCGGTTCGATCGGGAGAATACTATGACCGTTGTCGACTGCGACGCGCACGTCGAGGAGAGCGTCGCGACGTGGAGTTTCCTCGAGCCCGAGTTCTACAAGCTTCGGCCGCTGCCGGTTGTGTTTCCGGAAGACACGTGCTTTGGAAGCCACAACGCCGCGTGGGTGATCGACTACAAGCTCCGCTTCTTCGCCGCGAATCCGACGAGCATGAAGCGGGCCTCGGAGAAAGGCATCTCCATCCCGATCCAGGAGCTGTCCGACGTGCCGGCCCGTGTGGCCGCGGCGGACGAGCTCGGCATCGACAAGCAGGTCATCTTTCCGTCGATCTGGCTTGGCACGCTGGCCGAGAACGTGGAGCTCGAGGCGGCGCTGGCCCGCAGCTACAACACCTACATGGCAACGCAGTGCAATCAATCGGGTGGCCGACTCTGGTACGCCGCCGTTGTTCCCTGGCGCCGGCCCGATCTTGCGGAAGGCGAGATCCAGCGGGTTAAGGGCATGGGCTCTGCCGCGGGGATCTTCGCCCGAGGGATCGAGTGGGACATGCCGCTCACGCATCCGTTGTTCCGTTCGATCTTCGGCGCCGCGGCAGAGCACGACCTGCCGATCACGGTGCACGTCGGCAATGGGTCGAGCCCCACCATCAGCCGCATGCTGGAGGGTGTGCCGCGCCCGCACATGGACGACTTTCCCCACATCCATCCGCTCGGGGCGGGGATCGTCAGCGGACCCTACGTCCTGTATGCGTTCCAACAGATCCTTTCTTCCGACCTGCTGGACGAGTTCCCCAACCTTCGCGTTGGCTTCATGGAGGCCGGGTCCGAGTGGGCGCCGCGCATTCTGAAGAACATCAGCAGCCGCCAGCGGAGCAAGGCTCAGGGGTGGTTGGGCGAGCGCGTGTTTGTCTCGTGTCGGCTGGACGAGGACTTGCCCTACCTGATCTCGCGCCTCGGAGAGGACTGGATCGTCACCGCGACCGATTATCCCCATGGCGACGCCTTTCGGCAGGATCGGCTGGCGGATGGTCTGATGCGCCAGAGTGGTCTCGGTGAGGCCACGGCCGAGCGGATCCTCTCGGACAATCCATCGAGGCTCTTCCATCTATAGGATGGTGCGTAGAATCGCCGGACCGCGTGAGCGGCTCGGCCCAAGGAGAATTGACCGATGAGGGTCATTGACGCCGACGCGCACGTGGAGGAGAGCACGGCCACGTGGGAGCACATTGAGCCGGAGTTCTACGAAAGGCGACCGGTTCCATTGGAGCTGCCGCAAGACACGAGCTGGGGTGAGCACAACGCCGTTTGGTTCATCGACTACAAGGCGCGGAAGTTCGCCGCCAGCCCAACCCTCATGCGACGCGCCCACCGCCGCGACGTAAAGATCCCCTCGCAGGAGCTGACCGACGTGTCGGCGCGCCTCGCCGACCTGGACAAGTACGGCATCGAGAAGCAGGTGATCTATCCTTCCACCTGGCTGGGGTGCCTGGCCGAGGACCTCGACCTCGAGAAGGCGCTGACACGAAGCTACAACACGTACATGGCGACCCAATGCAACCAATCGGGCGGACGGCTGCACTACGTCGCCGTGATTCCGTTCCGCGACCCAGCGGCCGCCGCCGAGGAGATCCGCCGCGTCAAGTCGCTAGGCAGCGCGGTCGCGCTCTTCGTCCGCGGAATGGAGTGGGACCTGCCCATCACGCACCCGATGTTTCGGCCGATCTACGAGGAGGCGCAGGCGCAGGACCTGGTCATGGGCCTCCACATCGGATTCGGCAGCCCGACCATCAATCGCATGTTCGAGGGAATGCCCCGCGTGAAGCCTGATCCTTTCCCGCACATCCATCCGCTCTCCCGCAACCTGCTGAGCGGCCTGCTGGTCCAGTACGCATTCGGCGGTCTCATCGCCAGCGCTGTCCTGCAGGACTTCCCCCGCCTCCGCTGGGTGATCCTCGAGACAGGCTGCGAATGGCTCGTCCCTGCTATCCGCGCCCACAACCAGCGAACCGGAAAGGATGCGAGCAGCTACTTCCGCGAGGGCCAGATCTCCGTCTCCTGCGAGCCTTTCGAGGATCTCGCCCACGTCGCCGCCTGTCTCGGCGACGACTGCTTCGTGGTCGCAAGCGACATGCCCCACGGCGACGACTTCAGCCACGATCGCGTAGAGGAAGCATTTCGGGAGCGTGGCGATCTCTCGGAGCCTGTACTGGAGAAGATCCTTTGGAGGAATGCAAGTCGTTTGTATGGAATCTGATCCACTGGATCGAATTCCTGCGGCCATTGGTGCGTCCCGACAAGGTGCCACGCCTCATCGAGCTGGATCAAATCGACCGATAGGAGTCATCTGACCACCAAGCCAAGGGCAGGTGCTTCCGAATCGCCTCATCTTTTGTGACGAGGGCCAATCCCATTACGCTGGCGTGCGCAGCGAGGAGCCGGTCGAATGGATCGCGTGTCCACGTGAGACCGAGGGCCGCGATACAAACGGCGGCCGCACCGGCGTCGACAATTGTGAGCTCCAACCGTGTGCTCAGCTCGTCGATCACCGCCGGTGCGGGCACTCTGACGCGGCCGACCTCGTAGAGGTAGGCGAGCTCCAGTTGAACAAAAGGGGAGACGGCGAGCCGCTCGCGATTCAATCGATCCTGGACCCCGACTGGAATGAGACCTCGGTGGCCACCGTAGAGCCAGACCAGGATATGGGTATCGAGCAGGATCAAGGGCGCCACTCGCTCGACCAGTCCATATGTACCAGCGCCTCTGGATCGCCCACGATGTAGTCTTCGTGTTCGATCAACCTGTCGAGCTTTGGTGGTGCATCGACCGAAGTCACACGCAGGCGATGCCCGTTGCGTTCGATTTCGAGTGGCACTCCACTCTCAATGACTTGGTCGAGCAAGCGATAGATGTTCTGTCGCAACTCGGACGCGGTTATGCTCATGCCGATCCTCCAGATACGTACGATAAGACTATATCGCACGTACGCTCGCTCGGTGGAGGGCACGTCGAGCAGCGCCACAAGGCGCGCTCGAGGAAACTATTTTTTGTCCGGCCCCGTCGCAGTAATACGCCTGAAACTGATTCGTACCGAACGATCGGTACAGGCCGGGCGGCCCGAGAAGGCGTCTCTCTCAAGCCCACCAACCAGTCACCGTACAACCGACGACGGCAACCCAGGTCGGTTCAAAAGGCCGTCACGGTACGCACCGCCCTATGCCTTACCCGCCTGCTGGATGGCCACACGGTGGTCGTTGCGCACATAGTCGGGAAGCTGATCGTCCGAGATCCCGTAAAAGGCCCGTGCGTTGCTGTCGACGATCTTTTTCTTGGCCTGGTCGCTCACGTCACTTCGCTCGATGAACGTCTGCAGCGCCCGTACGTTGCTGAACGGATCGGTGTGGCCGTAGTCGGTGCCGATAACCAGATTGTCCTCGCCGACGTGAGGCAGCAGGTAGTCGAGGTGGTCTTCGTACTCGCAGGTGACCCAGACTCGACGGCTTGCGAGCACCTCGGACATGCGGTGCCGCGGGACGTTCAGGCCGCGCGCCGCGCCCTCCAGTACCCAGACGAGCCATTGCGCGCCGGTTTCGATGAACCCCACACGCAGCGTCGGAAACAGGTCGGGCACTTCGCTGACGAGATATGAATGGCAGGAGGCCACCGTCGGGATGCGGAACTGCCAGAACCGGCTGTGTCGGACGAGGTTGACGTTGGCCGGGTTGCCGTTGGCGATGTGCACCGTGATGGGGATGTTCAGCCGCTGTGCTTCGTCATACAGCGGATAGAAGTAGGGATCGACGAGGTGCCGGTCGCCTTCCAAGGGCCGTAGACAGATACCCACCGCGCCGTGTTGGCGGCACCACCGAACTTCCTCGATTGCCTCGGCCATGTCCAGCGTGGGAGGGAGGCACGTCCAGAGCAGGCGGCCGTCGCTGTTGGCCCAAGCGTCGGCCAGCCACCGGTTGTAGCTCCGGCACAGCGCGACCTCGGCTCGGGCGCGGTCGGTGACCTGTGAGATCCAGAGCGTGTTGTGCATGACGGCGATGTCGACTCCGGTTTGATCCATATGCTGGAGCCGCAGCTCCACCTTCCCCAGCTCGCGCGACTCCGCGGTCGTATTCATGTCCCGGCCTGTCTGCTCGGACAGCGCGTCCAGCTCCTGGGCGGTCAGGTTTGGAAATCGGAACCCGATGATCTTGTCGTCCAGAACCCAGTACTGATGCGTCGGGTCTTCGTCCGAGCGCATCAGCAGCGGGCGGTACTTTTCCTCGCTCGGTTCCAGGTATCCCCAGGTGTTCTCTGACTCGATGACGTGTGCGTCAGAATCGATCGCCAGGACTTGTTCGCCGCCTATAGTGAGCATCGATATCCCTCATCCGCCTTGGTATGACGCATGGAACCGAGTGCCAGATGACTCGGAGTCGATCGGGTCCAGTATATTCCCCTTCCCTCTGCCCGCAAGCGAGCGGAATACCTCAGCGCTATGCTGCCAGATGCAGAGATCGACGGCGAAGGCTAGCACTTGCAGTAGTATTTAGAGGTTTCGAACGGCTCAGAGGACGGCGAACGGCGATAGGGAAAGCTACGACCGCGCGTTCATCTGGCGACCACTTTTGTTCAGGTGCATCGATCCACAGGTCACCAGCCAGAGTGGCGGCGAACTCAAGAAACGCTCGCAGGAGAAACGTGATGCTTGGAACTCGTCTTACACTGTTGCTGATCGCGATCCTGGCCATCAACCTGTTCCCGTTAAGCGCGTGGATACCGCCCGCTGTCGCCCAGGGGGAACAGCGCACCTTTGTAGGACGGGTCGCAGGGACAGAAGCCTTTGTCGGCATCGTAACGGATGGGAACTGGCTCATCGCGTACCTCTGTGATGGCCCGCACCACGAGCTCGGCGATTTCTACAGCGGCCCGGTGGGTGAGGCGCGCGATGGGGTACTCACGCTCGCCACCGAGGACTCGGAGGACCTGCTCCTGGTGTACATCGACGCAGGGAGTCTGGCTGGGGTGTTGCGCTCCGGGGGGAATCTCGACGGTGAGTTCCTCACTCCGGATCGGGTGAGCTTCTCGTTCACAGCCGAGCCAGCGAGGGGACCTGGCGCCTTCTACCGCATGGACGAGACACTACCGGACGGCACCGAAGTGGAAGGGGGCTGGGTCGTGCTCAACACCGGCGAGATCCGCGGCCAATTTCACCCGGCCCCGGATGTCACGGTCACCCAGCAAGACGCTAATACGTGGGATGCGAAACTGCGGCGCGCGGGTCGGCTCACAGAGTGCCTCTACGATACTAGAACCAGCACATGGACGAACGCGTTCACCTCCGGTGACCTGCTTGAACCCGATGCTCCCTGCCCCGCGGAGCTTTTGTCCCTCCTGCCGAGCGATCCGAGAACTCTGGCGAACCAAATGCAACAGACTCCGTCAGCAAGTCAGAACGTCCCGGTCCAGGGCCAGAACGGGCAGCAGATGACGGTGCAAGCGAATCATGCTGACCTGTGCCTCCACGGGCCGGCCGCGAATCAGCGGCCTGGGACTCCTGGCACCTCAAGTCAGTCCGCCGGTTGTCCGAGATAATCGCGCGGTGGTCGTTTGCCCACCATGAGATATCAGCGTTACGGCGCGACAGGCATTGACCCGACCCGAGCGCCCGTGGCGATCCGAACTCCCCGTCCACGACGGTGATAAAAATACCGCTATCTGCCAAGTGGTGACAGATAGCGGTATTAGCAAATTGGTGGAGACGGGGGGGGGAGGCGATCTACACCACCCGAAACTCATCGCGCTTGCGGCAGCGAGGATTACTGGCTGTAGTCTTCGCAGACCCGTGTGTAGTCGGTCGACGGATCGTTGGCACGTCATCATAGGCATGCATGTTCGATAACACAAAACAGTTGGCCTCGGATCTGACTTTCGTCAGGCGATCTCACTAGCTCAATCCTGATGACGGTGCGAGTTCACGACGCCCCTATCTCAGCTAACGTGGCGCGGAAAACTTGGAAGCTGCCAGACCGGTTGAAGGGCGGATCCATCTCCGCCGCAATGAGTCGCGCGGCCTCCCCCTTGCGCAACCCTGTCCTGAAGTATCCGGCCTTCCTAAGAATCCGCTCGAATGCTTCCCATGTACCTCCGGCGATCGCGTCTGGAACTCGATACTTCGCCTGACGAGGGACGTGGGGCGAGACGCGAGGGTAGACCTCCCTCACTGCCCCCCAGTCTCCGAAATACCATGCCTCCAACTCTTCGATCGCCAGGCGATTGACAATTGCGTATGGCGCCCCCCTTGCCGAAGTCCGAGTCACGAGTCCCGTCCCACGCGCGAGGTGTTCGAGCGTCGATTTCAACGCTGTGCAATCATCATCGTCGCGGTCAACTATCACGAGAATACGCCACGAGGGCGGCAGCCAGTGGGCGTAACCCTCTAGTCGCTGCGCCAGCCGTTGGAGAAGGTCTCCTTTCCCTTGATGCGAATAGATCTGGAATGACACCACTGGTTGCAGCTTCGGAAGCAGCGTGCGAAGGAATGCCTCCATGGACGGTTCTTCCACCAGTACTTCCAAATGCTCCACGCTCACGAACTAGCGACTCCTGGAAGTGGTTCACCCGCGTTCACCAACGGGTCCCCAACGTTGAGGTGCCCTTCGATCCAAAGACTTCCCAGCGAGGCGCCAGCCACAATGAATTCTGGGACGCCTTGGATTTCCGACGCGCGCACCGCCTTTGTGTAGCCTAGCTCATCGCGGAAGAGAACCCGAACTTCTTCCGGGCGAGCGACGTTAAGAAAGAATGGAGAGTGGGTCGTTATCAGCAACTGCGACCTCTCGGTTGCTGCCCGACACTCTTCACCGAGTTCAGAAAGAAGCCGCGGGTGAAGAAAGTTTTCAGGCTCTTCAATCCCGATAAACGGTGGAGGATTCGGATCATAGAGCACAATCAGATAAGCAAGGAGCTTCAGAGTCCCGTCGGAAGCGAATCGAGCTAGCACTGGACGGTCGAAAGGCGCGTCTTTGATCTCTAGCAGCAATCGGCCGTCAGGCATTGGTTCGGCGAGAACCGCCTCGAGACGCGGCACGCGGCTCCGAAGCACCTTGAAGATTTCGTCTAAACGGTCCTGATGCTGCTCTTTTAGATACTGGATGACATTAGCTAAGTTGTCGCCGGTCTTGCTAAGCCGCTCTTGAGGTCCTGCCTCCGGTTGCCCGCGTGTGTCCTCCACAGACAGGTAAGAGACGTACCACCCCGTTATGAATTCGCGCAGAGCGGCCACTCTTGGATGCTGTGCGAACTGTCCGAGAGTATTTACAGCGATGAGGTCGGGTGAGCGAAGCGGCGACTCGACACGAGTGTCCGTCTCGTCAGGTGACTCCCCGCTGGCTGCGCGGCCGATGCCCTCTCGAAATTCGAGAAAACGAAATGGGCGGCCACGCTCACCACGCCTCCACTGAAGCCATTCTTCGACGACAACCGGCCCTCGTTTTCCTTCATCAATCGCGAGGTGATACGTGATAAGCGGCTGTCTTGGCCGTTCTCGATACTTCAGCTCGATGACGATAGGGCCGTCCTGTCCTCGTGTCCGGAGTTCATGGGCACGGCCGCGTCGATCCCAGGCATGGCGAAGCCCGAACTGGAAGCATTCGGATAGAAAGTTGAAAACATCGAACAAGGTGGATTTGCCACTGCCATTTGGACCCAGTAGAACGGTCAGCGGCGTGACCTCTTTCAGTTCCACCGAGCGGAGGGCACGATAGTTCTGAACGCGCAAATACTCGATCCGAGATGGCTCCGCTCCCTGCATCCAGGAAGCACTACCCCGGCCTGGTGCCATCACCGTTCGTCCTCCCCCCGCGACCGTGCCCTTCCAGTCTTTTCATCTAACGAAGCCCAATTCTGCGACCAATTGTAGAACGAGGCAGGTCTCTTCTTTCTTGGCGGCCCGCTTTGATACGCGACCGTCGCGTACTGATACATTGTGGGTCAAGAACATCTCACGCCCAGAATTTGAATGATCGAGGCAGAAGCACGAATGAGTCGCCCGCCTGATGACCGGGCAATTGATTCTCCCGGTCTCGGCGCCGCGGACTCAACGGACGCGCGGGAGGCCGTTCGTGTCCTCGAAGCCGAGAATGAGCGCCTTCGGAAGAGAATTCGGCGTCTCGAAGATCGAGCGACTGCTTCCACCGATTCAGTTGGACCAGTCCCAAGCGGCGTCTCGTTGGGCATCGACGTCTCCGCGGGCTCAGATGCTGAACTCAAGGTCCTCCTGTTTGCCAACCTCTTTCGCGGCCGCGAGGATGTCTTTGCGACACGCTGGGAGAACCCTGACGGACGCTCGGGATATTCGCCTTCGCTGCGCCCAGGTGTCCCACGGAAGAAGGCGATCAGCTACCAGGCCAGCGACTACCTCCCGTTGACACCAGAGGTGCTGCGAAGCCATCTGTCCGGCAAGCTCACCGTCGGGGTCTATCCGTTGCTGCTCAACGAGACATGCTGGTTCCTGGCCATGGACTTCGACAAGAAGGGGTGGCGGCAAGATGCTTTGGCTGTTCTCGAAGCGTGCGGGTCCCTTGGGATCCCGGGTTCCCTCGAGCGTTCCCGATCCGGCCAGGGGGCTCACCTGTGGATCTTTTTCAGCGCTGCGGTCCGCGCTTCCCTCGCGAGGAATCTCGGTACCGCGTTGCTGACCAAGGCATTAGACCGGAGATACCAGATCGGGCTCGACTCCTACGATCGGCTGTTCCCCAGTCAGGATACGATGCCGAAGGGAGGATTCGGCAACTTGATCGCCCTGCCGCTCCAGGGGGCCAGCCGCCGCGTTGGCAATACCGTGTTCCTCGATTCGAAGCTTGAACCAATCATTGACCAGTGGCGCTTTCTGTCATCTATCAAAAGACTGGCCCCCGCTGAAGTCGAGGCAATCGTTGGCACGTCCGGCCAAGACTCCAGACGACGCCCATCAGGTTCGATGTCGGTCGAAGCGGACGCAGAGCAAATCCGCAAACCCTGGACGATGGCTCCTTCACGTCGGCGGAAGGAGACGCCAATCCCTGAGCCGCTGCCGCTCTCCGTCAACGCGGTCCTGGCCAGTCGGCTTTTCATCGAAAAGAAAGACCTGCCGCCCGCCTTGATCAACCGCCTGCACCGCCTCGCGGCCTTTCAGAATCCAGACTTCTATCGCGCCCAGGCGATGCGCCTATCCACATTTGATAAGCCTCGTTTCATCGATTGCGCTGAGGATTTTCTCGAACACCTGGCTTTACCCCGTGGATGTTGGCCCGAAGTAGAACGGCTCTTGCAGACCAATCGTGTGTCGCTCGTGTTGACGGACGAACGGTTCCCGGGAACAGCGATCGCCGCCGATTTCCTCGGCGACCTCACTGAAAGCCAGCTGGAGGCGGCAACAGCGCTCTCCAAATATGAATTCGGCGTGCTGTCCGCCCCGACGGGATTTGGCAAGACCGTCATTGGCGCCTGGCTCATCGCGCAACGCCGCGTAAACACACTGGTCCTCGTCCACCGCCAGCAGCTCCTTGACCAATGGCGTGAGCGACTCGCGACGTTCCTCGACCTGGACCCAAAGGCCATTGGCCAGTTCGGCGGAGGAAGACACCGTGCGACTGGAATCGTGGATGTCGCGTTGCTCCAGAGCCTGAGCCGCAAAGGGGAGGTGAATGACCTGGTGGCTGGCTATGGGCAGGTCATCGTGGACGAGTGTCACCACGTACCCGCCTTCAACTTTGAGCGAGTCCTTGCGGAGGCCCGTGCCAGATTCGTCGTAGGGTTGACGGCCACACCAATTCGGAAGGACGGTCACGAGCCCATCATCACGTTTCAGTGCGGACCGATTCGATCAAAGGTCGACGCCAAGGAGCAAGCAGCAGCACGCCCATTTGATCACGAAGTCGTCGTGCACACGACCGACTTCCATCTCGCCGAAGGGGCAGCGACGGAGCCAGGGATACAAGAGGTCTACTCACTGCTGATCGCCGACGAGGCACGGACTCGTCTTATTGTTGATGACGTGCTGAAGGCAGTCCGAGACGGCAAATCGCCCCTGGTGCTAACGGAACGCACCGAGCATCTGGAACGAATGGCAGCGCTGCTCACCGATCAAGGTTTTCGCGTTGTGACGCTCCGTGGCGGGACCAGCGCAAAGCAGCGGAGACTTGTCGCCGAAACGATTCAATCGATTCCCGACGAGGAGCCGCGGGTCTTGCTCGCAACCGGCCGCTACATCGGAGAGGGTTTCGACGATGCGCGGCTCGACACCCTGTTCCTGACCCTGCCTGTTTCCTGGAGAGGAACGATCCAGCAGTACGCGGGCCGCCTCCATCGACTGCACGCGAACAAGCAAGTGGTACAGGTCTTCGATTATGTCGACGTCCATGTTCCGATGCTCCTCCGGATGTTGAAGCGGCGGATTCGTGGATACGAAGACATCGGATACGTCGTCAGGTATGGATCTTGACTCACCATGGTGACAAGGGAGCGGCGACTGTTATTGCTTCGCGTTCAAGATGCCATTGGCATGCAACCACCGAGGATCCGCAGAAGCGATCTCCCGTCAACCGCAGTGATAGCAAAATGCCGCTAACTGCCCAGTAATGACAGATAGAGGCGGTGGTGGAGACGGGGGGGAATCGAACCCCCCGTCCAGAGCGAGTGAATTGGCGATGTACTCCAGGCGTAGTCGACTCTTTGTTTCCTCGCCTTAGACCCCCTGTCGACCGGGTGCCATCGGGCCAGTCGGTCTTAGCTTACTCGCGCTCCACACCGACAGCAGAACGCGCAGCATCTCGACTTAGTTGCGCTCTAAATCGGCCCGCCGAGCTGGGGCCGACAAGAACGGTCGCTGCTTACGCAGCGGCAGCGTATGCGTAGTTGCCATTTACTGGCTTGCCCCATTTTTACGAGTTGAGACGAACTCGGCCTGCAATCGCCTAATTGCCTCCCCTGTCGAGACCTAGCGTCCCCATATGTTCGCGCGGCTGCCCGCCCGTTCGTGCTGTGCAGCGCGCTTACTAAGCATAACGCAGATCGATGGTCCGGTATTCCTTGCCGGAGGTCTCCGAGCCAGAACCGAGTTGCTGGCGTCGGCGTCTAGAACAGGTCTCGCTTCACCGCTCGGTCCATCTCGCGCTTGGCGTCGCGCTCCGCGATGGCCGCTCGTTTGTCGTAGCTGTGCTTGCCGCGGGCGAGGGCGAGCTGGACCTTGACGTGCCCGCGCTTGTCATACACGCGCAGCGGGATCAGGGTGTTGCCAGACTCCTTGGCAGCCTTCGCGAGCTTCGCGATCTCGCGGGTGTGGGCCAGAAGCTTCCGCGGTCGAATTGGATCGTGGTTGAAGCGGTTGCCGGCGTCGTATGGCGAGATGTGCGCGTTGTGGAGCCAAAGCTCGCCGCGCTCGACTCGCGCGTACGCCTCGCGGAGGTTGACTTTTCCCTGGCGAACGGACTTGATCTCGGTCCCCGTAAGGGCGATGCCCACCTCGAGCGATTCAAGGATGGTGTATTCGTAAAAGGCTCGACGATTGGTCGCGTAGACCCGCTCTTGCGTAGGGGCTTCCTGACGCATTACACGAGTTCCGGGCTGCCGAGCGTCTGTTGCTCCGACGCGTCGAGGATGCTCGCCTCTGTCCAGGGGGGCGTCCGCGGCTGTGAGACTCGTGGCGCCTCCTCGAATGGGGCTGGTCGCGACGCCTGCCTTCGGCTGGTGGGCGAGGACGCGCTGGCGGGCTGCTGGAGCACGAACTCCGCGGCTTGATCGAGGGCTGTCCCGGCCCCAGCTTCCGCCAGGAGCTTGATCTCGGGCGCCAGGCCAATTCCCTGGATCGGGTCGCCGTTGGGGGTCAGCCACCGCGCGACGGTGAGGCGAAGGGCGCCCCCGTCACTCAGGCTGTGGACGATCTGGACGGTGCCTTTTCCATACGTTTGCTCGCCGATGATCGTCGCGCGGCCGTGGTCGCGCAGCGCAGCGGCGACGATCTCCGCGGCGCTCGCGGTGCCACGATCGACCATCACGGCCATCGGCCCGCTCGGCGCTCGGGCGCGACCGCGGGTGCGAATCTCCTCGCGGTCGTTGCTGCGACGGTCCTCGTAGAGCACGATTCTGTCGGAGACGAACTGGCTGGTGACAGCCACGGCGCCGTCGAGATAGCCGCCAGGGTTTCCACGCAGGTCCAGGACCCAACCACGGGGCTCGCGCTGGTTGAGCTGGTCGAGGACCTCGCGAAGGTCAGCTCCGACGCGCAGGGAGAAGGTGGAGATTCGGATGTAGGCGATGCCATCGGGCCGAACCTCGCCCCGAACGGCGGGGACTCGGATCTCCTCGCGCGGCACGGAAACCTCGAACGGCTCGCCGCCGTTCCTGACGATCATCAGCTTGACAGAAGAGCCGCGCGGGCCACGGATCATCTGGATCGCCTCGAGCAGGCTCACGCCGCGCACCTCGGTCCCATCAACCTGGGTAATGACATCGCCCGAGCGCAGGCCGGCCCGCAAACCGGGCGAGCCTTCGAGCGGGGAGACGATCCTCAGCCGCTCGTCTTCCATCTCGACCTGGACGCCGATGCCCTCGAATGCGCCGCGAAGGTCGGCGTCGGTGATCTGGCGATGCGTTGGGTCGAGGTACAGCGTGTGCGGGTCCTGCAGGGAGGCGAGCATGCCGCGGATCGCACCGCGGGAGAGCCTGTGTGGCTCTATCGACTCTCCGTCGTAGAAGTCACGGCCGATGTAGCCCCACGTCTCCCAGAAGGGGTGGAACACGTCGTCCAGCTCTGGCGATGGCGCAGGGACTGGGGCTCGATCTGTCCGGGGGCTCGAGATGCCCGCGCGGGCGAGCCACGACTCGACAGGCGTTCGCGACGGTCCGATGCCATCAGCGCGCCCGATGAGGTATCCCGCGGTGAAGGGCGCCATCGCCAGCACGACCAACACGATGAGGATCGATGCAGTTAGGCGGGCTCGACGCAACCCGGGGACCTCCAGCGCGTCTCGCCGCCAGTGCGACGGACTATTAAGGGAAGGTACTGGATTGTAGCATCGAACCCGCGCGTTCCTACTCGTCCTGCGGCTCGCCCGGTGCGCGGCGCCGATGAAGCCGCTCGGCCATCTCTTCTGCGCTCAGGCTGTAGCGGTCGAACGCGTCGCGCAGGTGCTGCACCTCGTAGTGGGCGTAAATCTTCTTCGTCGTCTCAGGGCTCGCGTGGCCGAGAATGTCCTGCACCTCGGAGAGCTTGGCGCCCTGGTTGAGCAGCACCGTAGCTTTGGCATGGCGAAAGTCGTGGGTGGTGGCGGGCACGTCCGCCAGGAGGCTGATCTTCTTCACCGTCTTCCAGACTGATAGGGGCGAGAGACGATAGTTGCCGCCGCGCCCCCGTGCGCGGCCCCGGGCCCGATCGTGGCGGATGAAGGCGGGCACGTATTGATCATTGCGCGCCTCGAAGTAGGCGCGCAGGGCCGTAAGCGCCTCGTCCGAGAAGAAGACCACGCGCTCGCGGTCGCCCTTTCCACGAATGATCGCCTGGTTCGACCAGCCGTCATCCACGTCGGCGCGGTCAAGGCGCGATGCCTCCTCCCGTCGCATCCCCGTGGCGAACAGCGTCAGGATCATGGCGCGATCGCGCAACACCTCGATGTGGGCCTGTTTGAACCGCACGGGGTCGGGTAGGGGAATTGACTTTACATAAAGCACGAGGTGCGGGAGGCGGCTGTCGACGCGAGGGGAGCGGTAGGATGCACGGCCCATGCCAGCGCGCGCCTGCTCCTGGATCGCCTCGAAAGTCGTGTCCGGCTTCAAGAGATGTCGTCGCGACAGGAACCGGAGAAACGCGCGTGTGCCGGCGACGTACGTTGAAATGGTAGAGCGATCGTCGCGACCGTACGAGCGGATGAGCCACGTCTGAAAGTCTTCGAGGGCTGACTCGCCAAGCTCGGCAGTGGTGAGCGCCTCGGGCTTGAGCTTGCGCTCGCGGAGGTGCTCGTTCCAGCGACGCAGCGAGCTAGCGTAGGTGGCCACGGTTCGCGGCGACTTGCCGATCAGCGAATCGAGAAAGGCGCTCTGCGCCTCAATGAGGGTCGGAGAGGGGAGCATGGTGTCGGTCGCGGGAGGGTCCTGGATCATCGCCGGATTCCAAACGCGTGCGTCGTTGCCCGAATGCTAGCACGCGCTATGGCGCATTCCGCGGCCCTTCGGCCACTTGTGTCCCGCCTGTAACCGTGTCCGGTCTAATGGCTCGCGTGCTCCGCTGCTCACTCGAAGCTCACCAGGCGGCCACCAACGCGTTGTACCGGGAGTGTGCCGCGGCTCCGTACTCGTGGCCGAGCGCCGCGTAGAGCTGAAGTTCGGGATCTGAAATCGGGTTGAGAACCTGGAATCCCAACCGACGAAGTCGCGGCGCCCCGATAGAGACAAGCAGCGCTGGAACGGACTCGACTCCGTCTGCCAGATCCCGCAGGCCAGTCTCGACCAGGTCTCCGCCCGGGAGGTGCTGCATGACCCCAGTATAGACGGTCAGGTACGTCCCAACGGGCGACTCACCTCACGCGGGGTGAGTGCGGTTGTTGGCGGTGGCACGCAATGTGACCACGTCGTGATCGTTTTTGCGCAGATCAGCCCCTACCATTGCCTGAAGTCGGCCGTGCAAATTTGACAGGACTTGGCGCTTTCCAGACACGTTCTGGCACTTTAGGCGGCCTAGACTGCAGACAGCGCAGCGCACGAGTGGGGAGGCGAATGGTATGGCGGTTGGATTCCTGACACCGGTGGTCCGTCGGTTCGTACTTCAGTGGTTCATGGCGAGCCACGGCATGTCGTTCACCAGCGCGTACCTCGAGCGGGTCTATCGCATCTATCTGAACCACGCCAAGGTCGTCCACTGGCGGGATGGCTACCCGGTGTACTCGCTGTCCACTCCAGCCCTCTTCAGCAAGCCCGCGGCGAACTTCCTGGCGCGCACCATCTACCGGTCGATCCAGAACCGGAACATCCCCAACATCATGAGCTTCGCGGTCAACGACGAGTGCAACGCCCGCTGCGGCCATTGCAGCTTCTACGAGGGGGTGGACAACAAGGCGCGCGAGGTGCTCTCGCTGGACCAGGCATGCCAGGTCATTCGAGACGCCCAGGACCTCGGCGTCTCCGTGTTCAACTTCGTCGGAGGCGAGCCGCTACTGCGGCGCGACTTGCCGGACATCATTCGCTCCGTGGACAAGGACCTGGCAACGACCGTGCTGTTCACCAACGGCGCGTACCTCCGAGACCAGGCACGCTCGCTCAGGCGGGCAGGGCTGGACAGCGTCTACGTCAGCATCGACTCGGCCGACGCCGAGAAGCACGACCGCTTCCGCGGCACGCCAGGACTGTTCGAGAAGGCGGTCGACGGTATTGCCGCGGCGAAGGCGGCGGGGCTATCGACGGGCATCTCCTGCTCCGTCACGCCGGAAGCGTTCGGCAGCGGTGAGATGCACCGCGTCGTCGAGCTGGGCAAGCGGCTCGGCGTCCACGAGGTGATCGTCTTCGACACCATGCCGACCGGTCGCTTCAAGTGGCGGACCGACCTCTACCAGGATGGGGACTGGGTCCAGGCCATGATCCGCAGCGCCCGGCCGTTCAACGACGATACCCGATACCCGGGCGTCGTGGTGTGGGCATACGTTACCAGCCACGAGGCAGTTGGGTGCTCCTGCGGGACGAACTTCTTCTACATGTCGCCCTACGGCGACGTGATGTCCTGCGACTTCAACCATCGATCGTTCGGCAACGTTCTCGAGGAACCCCTCTACCGCATCTGGGATCAGCTCAGCTCAATGGACGACTTCTCGCACTCGAAGTGGGGGGGCTGCAAGATCAAAGACCCCGACTTCGTCGCGAGGCAGGCCGTGTCGCCTGGATTGAGTGTCGCGGCACCCCAGCTTGTGGCAATCGAAGGGAGGGCGTGAACGTGTCGGAAGAGGTGCTGCAGCGCTTGGCTCACCAGTTCGATAAGGAGCCAACTCCAGCCATCATCGCGTTCGAGATCGTCGTACTGCTTGGCACCGTTGCCCTCTTGTGGCTGCTCTCCCGTCGTCAGCACAACATTCTCAAGCACTACCTCGTGGTTGCCGTGGGCGTCCTCATCTTCGAGGTGTTCACGGCGCCCATGTGGGACAACCACAAGCTCGGGGTGTGGGCCTACCTTTATAAGGACGTGAGCTGGGTCCTGACGCTCGGATGGTCCTCATTGGTGCTGGGAACTGTGTTCCTCGTGGACTGGTGGTCAGCCAACGCGCGGGCCTGGCAGCGATTCCTGGTGTACCTCGGGATTCTGACGGTGCTCACGGCCGTGGCGGAGGCGGTGGTTGTCGGCCTCGGGATTCGGAGCTACGCGCCGGAGATCATGGCGGTGCTCGCCGGCTCGTATATCCCCGGCACCCCGATCTCGCTGCATCTGCTGTACTACGTCCCGGTATTCCTCTCGCTCGTCATCTGCGTCTACAAGTACTGGGCCCCGCTGCTCGACGGCACGCCGATCCCTGAGCCGACGGGGCAGAATTGGCTCCGGAGCCTGGCGCTGGGGTTCGTCGGGGTCTTCTTCTTCGAGCTCATGATCGAGCCGATGGTGGACAACCGCGGGTTCCCAAGCTGGTCCTACGTCTACCGGGACATCAGCGTTCTGATGACGGGCTTCTGGCTAGCTCTCATCGTCCTCACCACCAATTTCATCGATCGCCTGCTGCCCCGTCTCGACGCGGTGTACCGGTTCGCGCTGTACTTGGTGGTCCTGTGTATCGTCGCGACGCCGATCGAAGGCTGGCTCATCAATAGCGGGATGCGGATGTACGGACCCAGCGCAACCGCGAACTTCAGCGGCATCCGCACCATGCTCGGCGACCTGCCGATCGAGGTGGTGGCCGCCATTCCGCTGTATTTGGCGCTGGTCATCTGCTTCATCCGCTATTGGGAACGCATCACCGCGCCGGACCTCCAGCTTGGCTTCTCGGCCCCCGCGCTGGCGCCGACCGCCGAGGCAGCAGGGTCGTGAACGTGAATGCGCGATCCAATGAGTGCGTGCTGATCACCGGGGCGAGCGGCCTGGTCGGTGGGGACGTGCTGCGGCTACTTCAAATGCACTCGCAACCCGGAGACCGCTTCACCGCACTGGTCCGTCGGCCCGACTGGGAGCCTCCTCAGCCCGATCGCGGGTGTGGCGGTAGGGTCGAAGTCTTGCGCGGGGACGTCACTTTGCCGCATCTGGGCCTCGGCGAAGATGAATGGTCGGAGCTACGGGCCTCTCTGACAGGAATCCTGCACTGCGCTGCGACAACCAGGTTCTCGACGCCGATGGAGGAGGCTGCCCGAGTCAATGTCGAGGGCACCCGCCGCGTTGTAGAGCTTGCCGAACATGCCCCACGTCTTCGCAGATTCGGACACGTCAGCACGACGTACGTCGCCGGTTGCCGTGCCGGGACGATCCGGGAAACCGAGCTGGAGCATTGCGCCGGTTTCGTGAACGCCTACGAGTGGTCGAAGTATGAGGCGGAGCGGCTCATTCGGGGGACCGACCTTCCATGGTCCATCTATCGGCTCGGCGCCATACTCGGGAGCGCCGAGACGGGCCTCGTTCGCCAGATCAATGGCGTCTACTGCGTCATCCGCTACTTCTACCAGGGTCTGGTGCCGGTTCTCGCCGGCTACGCCGACACACTGGTCGACCTCATCCCCGACGAGTTCGCGGCGGCCGCGCTCCATCGCCTCTATGAGGACTTCGTGCCCGGCGCCACGTATCAGTTGTGCGCGGGCGCTGAGAATGCCGTGACCGTACGGGAGTTCTTCGAGCTTTCGTCTCGGGGATTCGCGTGCGTCGAGCCGCGGTGGCCCGAGCGCGGCATCTGCCCGCCTCGAATGGTCGACAGCCCGGGCTACACAGCGTATGAGCAGGCCGCGCGGGCGGCTGGAGATCGAGGGCGAGCACGGGCTGCAGATGCATTGAAGCACTTCGTGCCGCAACTGCTGTACCCAAAGGCCTTTGACCACACTGCTTGTGATGGAGCCTTGAGTGGCACGGACATTGCCTGCCCGCCGGTGGCGAGCTATTTGCCACGCGTCGCCGGGCGCTACGCGGAGCGCGGCCCGAAAGCTGAAATCCGCGTAGAGGGAAGCCATGGCTGCACAAGCGCTGTCTGATGACCAGATAAGTGAGATGCGGTCGATCATCCAGGAGAATCCCACCATCTCGCTTCGAGACGCCGTGATGTCATGGAGAGGGCGCGCCGGTCAACCCATGAATGAGGCATTGCTCACACACCTGTCCCGTGTGTACGAGGACGAGCGTCATCGGGTCGTGGCTTTGAGGTTTACGAGTCTCACGCCAATGCCCAAACCCCGGATTGGCGACGAGTTTTCGAAGAGGCCCATCGCCGTCATTCGGACCTTGGCGATCGGTTTGCTCGCCATCGTTGGCAACACGGTCGTTGGTCTCGGGGCCGCCATGGCGGTGTTATCGATCCTCTTTACTCCCCAGGGTGCGCTGGGCATCGTTTTCGTTGCGTTTTTTTGCACTGCCGGTGTGTCCACGGTGTTGATTCTTCCACTTGCCTGCCTTCTCGGTTGGGCAATGACGTCCCTCGCACGTGTGGTGTTCAACGCAACAGTGCGGGCTTACCGGTGAGACCTTCAGAGGACACGCCCCGTCTGCTGTACGGGATGTTGGCATGGAGGGGCACAGGAGGGAAGCAAAGGCCGGTAGCGTGGCGGCCAGCCAGGCTACACAAAACGACTGTGCGGGGCATCGTGAAGGCCGACCCATACATTTCGTCGAGGACTCGGTGCTCAAATGGCGAGTGCTTGCGGGCCGCCAAGTGGACGAGCGGTCCTCGAAGCGATTCTCTTGGCTCGACCAGTGGCCGTCGGCTGGAAGGGCGGCCTCGATCGCCAGCTCCATTCTGTCCCGGATGGCGGAGTAGCGTGAGAAGGCGACGTGCAGGAAGGGAGGCGACATGAAAGCACAGGCGTGGTCCGAGCTCGATGTTCGCAACGTGATGCAATCGATCGTCGAGAAGGAGCCCACCATTTCCCTGAGCGACGCAGTGGTCATGTGGAAGTGGCAAATGGGTCCGGAGGTCGATGAGTCGTTGCTGTCACGACTCACGAATGCCTATAGGCTCTTCAAGCCCGTGGTCGTTCCAGCGGTAGGAGCGCCCCGGGCGCGGACTGGACCCGCGAGGCAGACCAAGCCCCGGCGTTCCGGGCTGGACCAAGAGGATCCCGGTTGGATCTGGTTCTTGTGGCTCGTAGGGAACACAATCATTGGCTTCAGCGTGGCGATGGGCGTGTTCTCGATGCTCTTCACGCTGCAGAACGCTGTGTCCATCCTCTTCTTGGCTGTCGCTTGCACAGCCGGCGTCTCGCTGGTCGGCATTCTGCCTCTTTCTTGGCTCATCGGCTGGGGCGTGACCTCGGGCATTCGCTTGGTCTTCAGCGCCGTAAGAGACGCTTCGTGAGCGCGATCAACAGTGCCAACGCTCGCGAACCGCGGCGGCGCCAACCGAGTCTCGCCGCCCTCCAATCGGATCCTGTGGGCGTCCGTCTCGTCATCTTCGTCCGAGAGCGGTTCCCGCTCCTCGCCTACGGGCCGCTGATCGTGGCCTTCGTCTCGTGCGGTTGGATCGCCGCGGCGCGCGGCGCGGGCGATGCGCCATCTCTCGGCTGGCAGACGGTGGTCACCCTCCTGGTGGTGACGCTTGTGTTTTTCCGCCTCCGGGTGGCGGACGAGATCAAGGACGCAGATGTGGATCGCGTAGGGCGACCAGATCGGCCGCTGCCGCGTGGACTGGTGACGAAAACCGAGCTCGAGCGGGTTCTCGTCGCCTGCGCGGTCGTGGAGATTGCGCTCGCCACGATCCTGGGCGCGTCTGTAGTCGTCGCCTACTGCGTCGTTCTGGCTTTCACGATCCTGGCGGCCAACGATTTCATGACACCTGGCCTGCGAGGAAATGTGCTTGCCTACGCCGTCGCGCATGCGCCGATTGTGGCGCTGCTGCTCGTGTTCGTGTGGTGGGCGCATCCGAGCGCAACCTGGAGCGGGACGCTCTCGAGCGCCGCGGTCCTGGCATCGTGCGCGTCCTTCGCTCTCGAGATCGGGCGTAAGACGATGGCGCCGTCTGAGGAGCGGCCGTCCGTCCAGACCTACTCTGCGGAGATTGGCCTCGCACCTGCAGTGACGATCGCAACGCTCGTGCTCGTGGCAGGCACTCTGGCTGGTGTTGTGTATGGCCAGATGACCCATGCGCCGGATGGCGCGCTCGTCATGGCATTGGCCGTGGGAGCCAGCACCACGGTCGTCGGGGTTGGGGCAATGCACGCAGGTCGAGCCGCGGCCTGGCGGCCCTACGTGGGAGCTGTCGCGCTTGGCCTGCTGTGCTGGCCGGCGGCGCTCGAGCTCGTGCGAGCGTGGGCGCTGTGGTAGCGGCGATCGACAGGTGCCACCTAATTTGGGTCGGCGTCGGTGCTGATGAGCCACCGGCCGATTGCGGAGCCAAGGCCGGTGGGCTGGTCACGATCGCGGCGGCTGGGTTGAGGACGGAGGCGTGGTTCGTCGTGCGCTCAGCGGCGATTCGAGACCTCCTGGATCGGGGTGCGAGCTCCGAGGCCGCCCGGGCCGTCGCCGACGCCTGTCGAATGATCGGTCTGTGTGACGGTGGCAGCCTGGCCGTTCGATCCTCGGCGCGTGATGAGGATGGCTCGACCGCCTCGTTCGCCGGCCAGTACCGCACGGTCCTCGACGTCGTCGGTACGGACGCGGTGCTCGCCGCCATTGTGAGGTGCGCGACCGGCTTGCGGGATCAAGATCGGTATAGGCTGGCCCTGGGCCTACCCGCGTTAACAGAGCCGATCGCGGTCATCGTCCAGAAAATGGTGAT